>SXGT01413190.1_pt1 | contig 55327 bp, 51 predicted proteins | sample 3176221 | NCBI WGS metagenome assembly SXGT01 (sample SAMN11356862, study PRJNA531348) | freshwater metagenome | isolation source: freshwater sample F1-120 | place: China: Fuxian Lake, Yuxi | collected 2017-12-25 | reverse complement strand
TGCCCGCCGATCGCCTCGACGTCGTGCTCGCCGGCGGCATCCGCGACGAGCGCCTCGCGGCGACGATGGTGCGCGCCGGCCTGCCCCACGCCGGCGACGTGCACGACCTCGATCGCGGCATCGACGGCGTGGTCGCCGGCCGGTAATACATCAAATGCAAAGTTAGCGCGGCTTTATTTTGACAACGATACTGAGTATGAGGTTATTGCCTTTGCTGTTGATCGCCAATACATAAATGATTCTAAATTTGAAAACTTACCCTTAGTTGCTTTTGAAAACATAAGAGAAACTTACCCGCCCACTGAGTTTTTCGCTTTTGTGGCTGTGGGATATAGTAAGATGAACAGCGTTCGTGAATCACTTTATATTAGAACCAAGGAAATGGGATATCGACTTCCCAATTATATAAGTGCTAAGTGCAGCTATCTAACTGAAGAGCCTATGGGTGATAATAATTTTATTCTAGAGGACAATACTATCCAACCCTATGTAAAAATCGGAAATAACAACGTTCTTTGGAGTGGGAATCAGATTAGTCATGATGTGCAGATTGGTGACCACTGTTTTATTACTTCTCAGGTGGTAATTTCTGGCTTTACAAAAGTAAATAACAACTGCTTTTTAGGGCCTAATTCAACATTCAGAGATAATATTGTGATTGCCTCTCACACACTCATAGGCGCTGGGGTCGTGATTATGAAAGGGACGGAAATAGGGGATGTTTATTTGCCGCAAAGGCCTGTTAAATCAGAAAAAAAAAGTAGAGAGATCACAATATGAACTCCCCCTCTAAGTTAAATTCATGTGGAGTTACAAATCAAAAAGGTTTTTTTTTCAACAGACGAAGTTAGGTTAGCTTGTTCAAAGTTAGATGAAATACTTACTTTACAAGAGGAAGAGTTTAACCATACTGAACTGAAGAAAATTGATGAACTCAATTTGATTCGCTGCCCCTTAATTTGGGATCCTTTTTTTCTTCGATTTCCACTAAACCATAGAATCGGCCACCATCTCATTAAATATGCCTATTCAAAGGATGGTTTTTCTTGGATACGGGATGGGAAAATTGCAATTCCGTTTAAAAATGAAAATGAATACGCACTCTCGAGACCCTTTGTCCTTTACGAAGATAATAGATTTAAAATGTGGTATTCCTTTCGAGGCAAGAGCTACAGAATTGGTTATGCAGAATCTAAAGATGGGCAACTTTGGGAGAGACAGGACCATTTAATTAATTTAACGATATCGTCGACTGGATGGGATAGCGAATCAATTGAGTACCCATATATCTTTGATCATAAAGGTTCAAGATTTATGCTTTATAATGGCAATGGGTATGGCAAAACAGGCTTTGGCCTTGCCAAACTAGAATAGGGAATAAACTCAGGCGTCACGAGAGTTAAAAAAACGCCCTCTAAAAAATAGATTAATTCACTGAAAATCTTTTCCTCACCCATTATTTTCTCACTAAAATAGTAAACTCATAAAGATCATAGTCGTGTAATAAAGCTACATTTCGAGAGAAACTACTCTTGCAAAAATCAAATAAATCGCTAGGGTTTGCATAATACAAATGTTTCTTCATTTTCTCTTTATCAGAATAAGCAGTTAGACAATTAAAAGCAAATCCCTGGCTACTATACCGATCCATAACGCGCAGAGTGTCTTCAATGTGCTTTATCCAAATATCATCCGAACAATCCAATCGAACATTAAAAATTCCACTGGCTATTGTATAATTTGCAATTTGATCAGGCTTGTCTTCTCTAATAAACCGTACATTACTTTTATTTATAAATCTTTCTTTCGCTGAACTAATCATTGCATCCGAAACATCGAAGCCACAGTAATGAACTGAAGAGTACTTTTCAGAAATAAAATCATAAAAGGCTCCATAACCACAGCCCAAATCATTTATCGATACAGAATCTTTACTCTGAATAACTTTGATAAGTTGTTCAAATCTAAGATGTTGACTCTCAAAACCATTCCAATCAACTCCCTTAGGCGTTTCACCATAAAGAGTTACTTTTTCGGCATAATAATCCGCAATATTTTTTAAAAAACTCAACTTTTCATTAACCATATATTCTTTACTTAAATTATTTTAAAAAAACAGCTGATCATGCAGCAGTGGCTCTTAAGTTTTCGGGTTTGCCATATTTCATATAAAGATAAGATTCCGGGCCACAGTTAAAAAGAAGATCCAAAATACTAACATAATGATTAAAAGTTCCCCAAAGTTGAGGATGCTCTAGATACCCCTCATAATCAAACCAAGTCAGTTTAATGCCTTTTTCCAAAAAAGCATTTTCATCAATATATTTTTTCGCAGCTGGACCAGAAACATATTCCTTAGCTCCCGCTTGCTTACAAAGTTCTACCAAACGCTCCGTCTTTCCATCCACAAGATGATAGTTCCAGGAGTTAGAAATATAGGTTTTGATACCCAAGTAGTTACAAACTTGTTGAATAAAGCACCTATTCATTTCCGATAAGTGGGTGTAATTCGCTCCATACAAAGGTTCCAACCAATCGGCAATCTGAGAGAAGTATTTAGCACGATGATAGTTCTGATAAAGTGTTTTCCAATGATTACTGCTCCAAACTGATTCGTCGATTTCAGTCTCTCTAATTTTTTGTAAATATCTACCTTTGACTCGAACAGGAACAGTCAACCATTGCAAACCTTGAGATGTTTTAATCTGATTCCGATTTCGCCAATCTCTTCTAGTATATTGCATGTCATCATAAATAATGAACTCATCCACAGAAGCAATGAGATCGAAGTATCCCTTCCATGGAATATAATTAGATTGTAAAATTGCTACTTTTTTCATGTGCTTTAGAAATTTTAGTAAGTTAAATTGCCCAGGAAAGCTAACTTTAATTGTACCAAAATTTCGACAGGTTTCGGACTTTAAATTCGAATCATGAAAAACTTGGGTAAGCCCCCCTCATTCCCTATCTAAGCTTAGCTACAAGCGTAGGTAAACACCTTCGACTTACCGCGCCTTCTAGAGTACTCACCTCATCTCTCAACTTTTCAACCTCTTCCTCAGCGGTGATCAAATGGGTCCCTTCTAACAACCAAAGATCGTAGTTTTCTGCACATAACTCTGCCGTTTTTCTCTGCCCCTCTTCAGTCTCCATCTCGGAAATCCCATTTTTTTGTCGGCAGTCAGTAAGTGATTTGTACTGTTGTTGAGTTGAGTCGGTGATATTTTTCAAATCCGCGACTCTTCGATTTAATAATTCTTTAGTACTGGTAAATACAGAACGATAGACACTGCACTCTTCACGAATCTCTCGAACCTGATACGCTGTGCCTTTGGGGCGCCAATCATCCGCTCTGATGATAGCCCCCGAATTAGAGATACAAGTGACCCCGACTAAAAAAACAAAACGGCCCCAATGCTTTTGATTCATATTCCCCCCATTTCCCCTCTTGAACCTATTCTACAGCAAATGTAGTACCAGGAGTTAACAGCTGTAAAAAAGCTAGTCTGCTGTCTAACTTTTTAACTGAAAAATGATTCAACTCGACAACCTTTTAAAATCATGTACTTTTTCACGTCAAAACTTAGACAGCTTTAGCCCTTTAAAAAAACTAAAAAGCTAAGTTACATAGAGATTTGCTGAACTAATTAGAATACGCAAAGAGACTGAATAATGAGTGTTCAAAATGAAATGATAGCCATTTTAGATTCAGGAGTGGGAGGGCTCAGTATCTTTAAAGCCATCCGAAAAGCTCTCCCCCATCTTTCGATTGTTTATGGTTGTGATAACAAAAATTTTCCTTACGGCCCCAAATCCCCAGAAACTGTCATTCAATGCATTAGTGAGTTCACTAAAAAAACAATTCAACAATTCAATCCAAAGCTTATCGTTATTGCATGTAATACAGCCAGCACCCTAGCCCTTGAAACCCTCAGAAAAAACTCGTCCCTCCCGATAGTCGGAGTGGTTCCAGCTATAAAACCTGCAGCTTTAAAAACAAAAACTAAAGTCATCGGACTTCTAGCGACTCCAGGCACAGTTCAGCGCCCTTACACCAACCAGCTCATTCAAAAATATGCTTCCGATTGTAAAATTATCAAAGTAGGCTCTACTCGATTAGTAGAATTATCAGAGGAAAAACTCAGAGGAAAAATTCTTAATCTTGAAACAGTTCGAAATGAAATAGCCCCTTTTTTTGCTCCTCAAACACCCCTCACGGTAGACACTATTATTCTTGGATGCACCCATTTTCCACTTCTTATAGATGAACTTTCTGCCTCCACGCCTAAGGAGATTCAATGGATCGACTCTTCCGAAGCCATCGCAAATCGTGTGTATTCGTTAACCCTCCCCTCTCAAGAGGTCAAACCGATCTTTCGAGCCGTATTTACCCAACTCAATGCTGAAGCCCAATCTCTACTTCCCCATTTACAGAGTTTGGGGTTTTCAGACGCTTTAGAAATTAAATAGTTTTTACCGGGTAAAACTCGCCAAAAACTCGTTATATATAAAAAAAAACACCCTTACTTTATTTTTAATTGCAAACTCATCCTTCCAAACTATACTTCAAACCTTAAATTCGAGTTCTGTTTGAAGTTTTAATAAGGAGATCCAAGATGATAAAAAGAAAACCAGCAAAAAGAAAAACAGCCAAAAAAAAGGCCCAGCGAAAGGCTAAATTAAAAAGAGGAAGACAACAACAACGTCAAGATCCTGCTTTAGCCCGACGTCGCAAAAATAAGAAGAAGATGCGCGTAAAGAAATTGCGCCGCAAATAAGCTTTTGAACGACCTATTCTTTAAAGAAAAAGGGGCACCTAGCCCCTTTTTCTTTAGCTCTTCCCCCCAAAAAAGTCGAAATAAGCACTTCAGACAGCTTAAACCCCCCATTTTTTACCCATTTTGACTCAAACTTCCCCCTTTTTTGATACCTTCCATTGACCTTTTTCAAAGGGATAACATACTGTTGTAGAAAGAAGGTGGTCGCTATGGATGCATCTCACAAAAATATCGAGCTTCCTGAACTCATTCCAGTTCTCCCAGTAAGAAACACAGTTCTTTTTCCAAATACTGCGGTTCCATTAATCGTGGGAAGAACCCAAAGCATCCGTACCGTGAGACAGGCCCAAAAAAAGGGAAATCTTCTTTTAGTAGTCACCCAAAAAGATCCGACTAAGGAAAAACCTGAAATCCAAGACCTCCACTCTGTGGGTGTGGTTTGCCTTGTTTCAAAAATCAATCAATTAGAGAAAGAGAGCTTGCAGGTTATCGCTAATGGCCTTTTTCGTTTTCAAATTACTGAGATCGTAGAGCATGAAGGGTGTTTAACCGCTAAAGGATTTCAACTTCCGGAGATCTCCTCAACCTATACCGAAAGAATCGAAACTATAGCTAGTGAGATTAAACAGTTGGGGAAAACTATTCTGACCCTCTCAGGAGTTCCAGGTTCTGAAGCCTTAATCAAACTTCTCAATCAAATTGAAGATCCCGCTCAAATTGCCGATTTGGGTTGTACCTTTATTCATCTCAGTACGGCGGCTAAGCAGAAACTTTTAGAAATTTCAGATCTCGAGGAACGATTAAACTCTCTTCTATCGGAAATGCTTCGCGAAAAAGAGAAGCTCATGCTCCAAAATGAAATTCAAAGCAAAATGATGGAGCGGCTCAGTAAGGATCAAAGAGATCAATTACTTCGAGAACAGATGAAAACAATATCGGAAGAACTTGGCGATGAGGTCAAATCAACCGATGGAATGGCTAAAAAAATTGAAGAGACAGGCTTTCCTGAAGAGGTTTTAAAAATCGCTCGAGAAGAACTCAAGCGTTTAAACTCAATTCCCAAAGCCTCTCCAGAACATCACGTCATTAGAACTTACTTAGATTGGCTCTTGGCCGTTCCATGGAATAAAACCTCCGGCACCCCAAGCGACCAAATCAATTTAAACAACGCTCGTGCTATTCTTGAAAGAGACCACTTTGGAATCGAAAAGGTAAAAAAACGTATCCTCCAATTTTTAGCAGTCGCAAAATTAAAAAAGGACATGAAGGGGCCCATTCTCTGCCTATCCGGCCCTCCTGGGGTTGGAAAAACAAGTATTGCCCAATCCATGGCCAAAGCCTTGGGAAGAAACTTTGTCAGGATTAGCCTCGGGGGAATTCGTGATGAGGCTGAAATCAGAGGTCACAGAAGAACTTACATTGGAGCCATGCCCGGAAGAATTATTCAGGCGATGAAACGCTCCCAAGTGAAGGATCCCCTGATCCTATTAGACGAGATCGACAAATTGGGCAGTGATTTCAGAGGGGATCCCTCATCGGCCCTGCTTGAAGTTCTAGATCCTGAACAGAATCACACTTTTGTCGATCACTACTTGGATGTTCCTTATGATCTCTCCAATGCCTTCTTTGTAACTACCGCAAATATGCTAGAGACCATTCCTCCTGCATTAAGAGATCGTTTAGAGATTATTGAAATGAGTAGTTACTCCAAATTGGAAAAGATGGAGATAGCCAAACGCCATCTCATTTCTAAAGTCCTGTCGGATCATGGTATCTCTGCAGATAGGCTCCAAATTACAGATGAGGCTTTAGGCCATGTGATTGAGGCCTACACCCGAGAAGCAGGAGTTAGAAATTTAACTCGAGAACTAGCTCATCTGTGTCGCGGAATAGCTGAACAGCTTACGGAAGAAAATTCCCCAAAAAAGATTATTCTGTCAAAAGCCGACATTGAAACTATTTTAGGGGCTCAAAAACTTTTTCCAGAAGTGGTCGAAGCGGCTGTTAAGCCAGGAATCGTCACAGGGCTTGCCTGGACACCCGTAGGTGGAGAGATTCTTCAGATTGAAGTGGCTCGAATGGAAGGCAAGGGAGGATTAACCCTGACCGGACAATTAGGGGATGTAATGAAAGAGTCGGCCCAAATTGCTCTGAGCCTCTTGAGATCTCAAATTGGAAAATCATCTGAAGTGAAATTTGATCAGTCCGATTTTCACATCCATGTTCCCGCCGGAGCCATTCCTAAAGACGGCCCCTCTGCTGGAACAGCTATTTTCTTAGCTCTGGCGAGTTTAATTCAAAATAGATCAGTATCTTGTAAGCTAGCCTTAACGGGTGAAATTACTCTTCGTGGAAATATCCTGCCCGTGGGCGGAATTAAAGAAAAGGTGATTGCAGCTCATAGAGCGGGAGTCACTATAGTTCTTATCCCAGAGAAGAACATGGGTGATCTACGAGATGTAAGTGATGAAATTAAAAACCAAATGACCTTTCACTTTATAAAAGATATTTCACAAGTGTTATCCCTAGCAGGTTTGGAAGGTTTTGGATTCCTTCCTACAGGGATTAAAATATCTCCCCCTAGTCAGGAGATGAGTCCTCCCATGACTAATTAGTTTTTCTCAGATGAAATTCGACAAAAAGCAATTAGGGCAAGGATGGTTTTTTATTTTTTTCGATCTTTTGTCCTAACTCTTTTAACAATCGCTTCTGCTCAGGGGTAAATGTTTTCGCAAAGCCCTCCGGATCTTTTCTAGCCTTTTCTAAAATCTGATCCATCTGGTCAGGATCTCCATGTCCTTCTCGAGTCAAATTTTCCATTAATTTACCTGCGAGTTGATAAAGGTCTTCTGAATACTCCCCCCCAACCTCCTTTACAAACTTGTCAGATTCAGCAGCTTTAGGACTCTTCTTCAAAGCCTCTGCTCTTTTTGCAGGATGGGTCAGCTCCTCAATAGCTCCAGCTAGGGCTTTTTCCTGTGCTGGAGTCAAAGTCTCTGCCATAAGCATTAAACTCAATCCAAACACAGAGGCTAAAATTCCTAAAGTAAGCCCTGAACCCATCGAAAATTGTCTCATTGTCTACCTTTCTTTAAGATTTAAAATATAGCACTAACCGTTAACCCTGTACTGCCTTCTTAATGGAGCCACACAATTTAACTCACTATTCACCTTTAAAGCTTCATTAAGTTCAAATTCAAAGATAGAATGAAGCATCCTTTAAAAATGCATGTTTCAGACTCGGCTCATATTTAAGTGGTTATTAGCGATCCTCTTCGCTGGCGTTCTCTTATTGATGATTCCCTTTTCCCAAAGAGAGCTAGCAACTCAACGTTTAGAACAGGAGATTGGTCGCTCAGTTGAGATTCAAAAAAATATAATTTCGGTATGCCGTGAACTGATTCCTAACGAAAACACGCCTCTAGAGAGATGGTTTATCAATAAAATATTTACCGGTCCACAAACTGCAAACACAGCTAACCTAACCTCTTGCGTGCTTAGAGCCAAATCAACTCACTCTCTGCGATTTTATATCTTAGCTCAATGGAGCTTAGGTTTCGAAGTTTTTAAAATATCTTCCGGAGCCTCTGTTTTAAAGCAAACTTTTTCAACCGAATTTCCACTTCCTTTAAGTTTCTTACCTCTACTGACGTTCCTTATTATATTGCCATTCGGCTTATCTGCTAAGAGCTCCATCGTTCTCTTGCTCTTTCACTTTCTATTTTTAAGTGGTATTAATCTAATTCAATTTCTTAAAATCTTACCTAAAACAACGATTAATATTGTAACCACCGATCGACTCTTTATGGGCCTCTTACTCTTATCTTTCTGGTTAGCTTTAAGAAGCCTCACCGAAAGACAACAGGCTCGGACCCCATCAAATCCAATAGAAAGTTTAGTTAACTCATTTATATCCAATGGGCTGGGAATCTGGAACCCTCTCTTTTATACCTTGCTCGGCCCCATGATCTTTTCGCTCGGCCACAAACTTAAAAACCTCACAGTGTTCTTTAATGCACAGCTACTTATCTTAACCTTGAGTCTATATATTTTTGGCTTAGACCTCTCCAATATCTATTCAGTTTTTACAACTTTTCTAACTCCAAGGTATTTTTCTTTTGCCATCATCTTCTATTTTTTCACAACTCTGATCCCCTCTTTTCCTAGCCATCAACCTTTAATTTGGGAATTTAAATATTTTTGGAGATACTTCAGTACGATCTTTATTCTTGAAGTTGCAGGTTTTTTTATCCCTGATTTCAGATCTATTCCAACCCTAACTCGAATCGGATTGGCTTTTCTTTTGGTTGAATTCACAAGATTTAAACTAGATTCTTGGATTGCCATCTTTCAAAGATGGAAAGGTCCTCTACTTGCATTAATCATCTCTTGTTTTACGGCGACACTAAGCTCAGATCTAGGAATTCTGGATCTTATTATCTCCATTTGTGATCCCAGAAAACATCCTACCGCCGTTCTCCCCTTCAATTTGCTCTCAGGATTTCTTCTTAGTTTTGTTACGGGAGGGCTAGCCTCTCCATTTTTTATTTTGGTATCTCAAATGATTCAAACCTATCCTAATCCCTTGATTCGAGCTGCTCTTTTTGACGGTGTGCTAGCAGGACTCATGCTATCGCCATTTAGCCTCTTTAATCTCTACCCGGCATTTCAACATAAGATTCCGATACAACAGATCATTCAATTAAGAGCTCGACAATTATTTATTCCGCTTATCATGGGAATCGTTGTCTATTTCGTCGGAACTGTAACAACTCTCGGAATTTTGCCTCCCGTATGTTTCGTTTTCTGTTGTTTAACTGTAATTACTTTCAAACTTAAAAAGAGCCACTGGAAAACACTAAGCAGTTCATAAGTAAGTTTGGCTTAATCGAACATAGTGCTCCGAACTAAACTTTAGAAACTTAATCTCTTCTTCAGATAAAGTACCCACTACTTTTGCAGGTCGTCCAAAAGCTTTGCTACGCGAAGGAATTTTAGTTCCTGGGGTCACAAGACTCCCAGCCCCCAAGAGCACATACTCTCCAAGTTCTGCTTCATCTAATACAACACTTCCCATTCCGATAAGACTAAAATCTCCGATAGTACAAGCATGTAAGACCGCTGAGTGACCTACGGTGACTGAATTTCCTATGAGGGTCGGGCTTTTCTTGTATGATTCATGAATTAAAGTCATATCTTGAATATTGGTTTTTTCGCCAATTTTAATGAAGTTCACATCACCGCGAACAACACAATTAAACCAGATACTACTTAGTTTTCCGATAGTCACATCCCCGATCACATGACTGCCTGAAGCTACAAAAACTGAAGGATCAATCGAGGGGTGCCGATACCGATGAGGAAATGCCGCTTTCAACTCCTCCGGAGTTAGCTGTAAGTTTAATTGAGGTTTTTGGGGCTCCGACATAAAATCCTTTCAAGCAACTCACATTAGAATCGGTAATTTCCACATCAATAATTTTACCCACTGAGGCTTCACCCACATTCATCACATGAACCAATTTACTGTGAGTAGTCCTGCCAGAAAAGAATTTCTTTTTCTTGTCCATCGATTCAATTAGAACTGGAATAATCTGATTGCGATATTTCAAATTCTCTAATTCAATCTGAGAGTACACGACCCGCTGAGCTCGAGCTAATCGTTCTTCCTTCACCGATTCACAAACCTCTTCTCCAAGATCCATCGCTTTAGTCCCCGGACGCGGAGAGTACTTAAACATGAACGCACTCGAAAATTTAACTTCGCTTAGAACTTTTAATGTCTGTTCAAAATCCTCTTCAGTTTCTCCTGGGAATCCCACAATCACATCGGTCGAAAGAGCAATATCAGGGCAAGCTTTTCTTAAAAGTTCAATTTTATTTAAGTAAAGCTCTTGAGTATACAGACGGGCCATCGCTTTTAAAATTCGATTACTTCCAGACTGAAAAGGCAAATGAAGCTGAGGACAAAGTTTTTCCACAGTCCCAAATTGAGTTATTAAATCCTCTCCTAAATCTCTGGGATGAGAAGTGAGGTATCGAATTCGTTTAAGTCCCTCGACTTTATTCGCAGCCTCTATCAGTTCAGAGAGTTTTTGACCCGTGCCCTTGCCATAGGTATTGATATTTTGACCTAAGAAAGTCACCTCTTGGGTGCCTTTAGCTACTAGGTTTTTTACATCCTGAATAATCTCTTCAATACTTCTACTTTTTTCTCTCCCGCGAACAAAGGGCACAATACAATAGGTACAGAAATGATCGCACCCTTTCATAATGGTGAGAAATTCAGAGGGCTTTGCACGATTCACTAGGCAGGGTTGAGAATACTTACGGCCTTCAGTATCAAACTTGGCCTCTACAAGACGCTCACCACGATCCACTACACTCTCAATAAGTTCCGCAACACGATCAATGGCATCAGGCCCTAAGACCAGATCTAAATGAGGAACTCTCTGTAATAAAGTTCGGCCCATTCGTTGTCCGACACAACCTGAAATAGCGATCACCTTTTTGGGATCTTTCTGTTTTAATCCTTTGAGCTCTCCTAACAGACTTAAGACTTTATGTTCTGACTTATCTCTGATGCTACAAGTGTTGATCAAAATAACATCCGCTTTTCGAAGTTCGGGCTCAGAACGAAAACCCTTAGCATTCAAAATGGACTGCATTCGATCGGAGTCATAAACATTCATCTGACATCCGAAAGTTTTTATGTGTAGTGAGCGCTGCATGGCGGCGATTCTAGTGGTAGAACCGTCAGACCTCAAGTAGAAGAGTAAAAAATATGGAGAAAAATAGCCTTAATATAGTCCTTTACCAGCCGGTTATTCCCCAAAATACGGGTTCAATTGCGAGACTCTGTGCCTGTACGGGAGCCACGCTCCATTTAATCCACCCTTTGGGTTTTAAGGTGGATGAAGCCTCAGTAAAAAGAGCCGGACTAGACTATTGGCCTTATGTGGATGTGAGAAACCACGACTCCTGGGGGGCCTTCTTGAAAAATGAACAGCCCAACCAATTGACTTTATACAGTAAATTTGCAGTACAGCCCTACACCCACTGCACCTATCAGCTCCCCACCTACCTAGTTTTTGGAAGTGAAACCGAAGGACTTCCCCAAGAGCTCCACCAGACCTATGTTTCCCAACTTTATAAGATTCCCATGAGAACCTCTATAGTTCGAAGCCTTAACCTTGCCCAAAGTGCTGCGGTGGTTCTTTATGAGGTGGTTCGCCAACACAACTTGGCCGAGACTTTAAATTAATTTAACGCATCAAGCCCATCAGTAATCTCACAGCAGGGCTCATTAGGTCCCGCCTCTTTAGCGGCCGAGTCTCTTATTGCCAACTCCAAGAGTCAGGTTTACAAAGGGTCCATTGAAATTAACCTGAGATAGAAGATTCTAGAATTGTCTAAAATCACCATCTCAATCTGTTAAGGAGTATTACTACTATGAAATCTTTAATCTGTGCTATCAGCATGTTGACTTTGGTTGCTGGCGTTTCTTTCGCTAACGAAAACAAAGCTCCTGAAGTTACAACTGAAGCTGCTACAACTGCTCCAGTTGCTGAAAAAGTTGAACAGGCTGTAGAAGCTGTGAAAACTGAAACCAAAAAAGTTACTAAGAAAATGAAAAAAGCTAAAAAAGCTATCGAGAAAAAAGCTGAAGCTATTGAGAAAAAAGCAGAAGAAGTTATGGCTCCTGCTCCAGAAGCTGCTCCAGCTACAAAGTAAATTTTTAATTGCTTTGCAGTGCAAAAGACCCAATTTCGAAGATTTCTTCGGGTTGGGTTTTTTTTGTCCTTTAAGAAAGAGGAATGCAAAAGACTTGTTGAAGTAATTTAAGAGCTTCAAAACTATAAGCTGGTTAGCGAATCTCTTGCACACTCATACGCGGGGCAACCCTAAAAGGTTCAAGCACGTAGGTGGTCATTGAAGAACCATGAAAGACAAAGACCTCGAACTGCAACACCTCTCCTGCGACAAGATCCAAAACCCCATCTACGGAGGCGGAGCAGTTGCCTCCACCGCAAATTATAAACTCTGCCAGCTTGATGTCGTTATCGATAGCAATTCTTGCGTCTATTCGATCCCCATTGTTCGCCTGCGAGGCCGTCAACCAAAAGGCCGATACGAGATATCGTCCGGAGCGCTTAATGGTGAACGTGTTGGCATCTGTACTCGCAAGACCACCTACATTGAAATCAATCGTATCAAAATCTATATTTGTAAACGTATTATGACTGATAGATTGAGTTATTGTCTGGTGCATCTTGGCGCCATGAGCGATTCGCTCATCTGAAACAACCTGCCAATGGGTCCCATCCGAAACAATTCTCACCCCATCGTAGTTGACGTACAAAACAAGACTAGATGCACCATCGATAGTTTCAACCCCGTTTGGAGTAAGGGTAACCGTACTAGTGTTATTACTTGTCTTTTTGATGTAGTAACTTCTGCCACTCACTGCGGCCGGCAAGGTTACTGCAATATCGGATGAATTGTTCGCAAACACGATGTGATGGGTATCGTTCAATGTTGTGGAGGTAGTTATTGTGTTGACCTTCATGGAAAGGGATCCTTGAACATCTAATGTGCTAGCCGGCGATGCCGTCCCGATTCCCACCTTACCGCTGCTAACGACGAGCTGATTCGTCCCCACCGTAAGTCCATTAGAGGGGAGATTCAGGGTCCCCGTCATAGTGCCCCCATTGACTGGCACATAGGACTGCGCCAGTTTAGCCGCTGTTATCGATCCGTCAGCCACTTCGATAGTAATGGGGAACTGGGTGGCCAGCCCCTTTACTAATGTCAACCGATAGAGTCCACCGAACACGAAGCTCGCAAGACTTAGGGGATAGGCTAGGATTTGGGATTCGCTCTGCTGAGTAATCTGAAATGGAACATTTTGCGAATCGTTTTCTATACTGACATCCGTGACCCCCTTCAAGTTAGTACCGGTGATGGTAATTCCACCTGAAGCAAACGATAATATCGACACGCTAGGCGATGGCTCATAACTGTTCCATGGTTTTGTATCGCACGAGATAAAAAGTGTAAGAACGACTATAAGTAATGGAGTAAGAAAGCGAGTTTTCATTGTGTTTCCTTTACTGCTTATCGAAGCTTTCTGTGTTGTTCTTTAATTGTTGTTAATCAATATGATGCGCATTATTTCTTTTAGACTCGTCACAGCATTAAAAGAACTCCTTTTTTCCTCCCCATTTACCGATACGATCTCTGAAGAAGTGTTTCTAAATTCAGGAGAATTTTCTGTCTAAACTGACGGGGAAAATTAAAACAGTAGCAGCTCAGATTGAAAAAAAGCTGTCCTTTTTCTCGAAAACCTTCGAGGGAAAAGCTACATCTGAGTTTTCTAGTGAAGCTACGATCATTCAAAGACAAAGTCTCGCTCGTGTGGCCTATACTTTGTGCTTTGCAGTGATTTTGTCCGCCACTCTTTACTTTCCTATGGAACACTCTCTGCCCTATCTCTACTCCTCATTAGGCGAGATAGCTAATGAGGATGTCATCTCTCCGCTTACCGCTGAAATCGAACCCGTCGACAGAGATTCTCAACAAAAAGAGTCTCTAGCGCAAAGAGTCCCCCCCATTTTTGATTATGATGAAAATATCATTCCTCAATGGCTGGCTAAATGGAAAGTTACTTTCAAAACCATTCGCAAGGAGTTTTACTCAGATCCGAAACGAAATTTAAGAGGCTCCTCAATCTTAGATCAGCTCTCAAAGCGAGTCACTCAATACTCAGGACAAACTTTACGCCCCAGAGATCTTCTCTACTTACATGAAAATAAATTTAGTCCACAGGTTGAGGAGACCTTTTTCAAACTTACTGAATTTCTAAAAGTTCGTCTCATTTCTAATATTGATGTTTTCTTCTCTTACTATGCTACTGGAATTACAGTACGACAATACAATCAGGGGCTTAGAGAAAGCTTAATTACCGATATCTCTCGAATCTGGAGTCTAGATCAAGCTAAGGAGGTATTAAGTCGATATCCCTCAATCATTAAAGATAAAAAACTCTACAATGCTAGGGTTACAGTTGAAATTATCGACTATCTTATTCCGCCCAATCTTTCACTTAACCAATCCGAAACAGATCAAAGAACCCAACAATATTTGAAGGCTTCAAAGCAACCTGTGATTAAAATAAAAAAGGGTCAAATTTTAATTCATCGAGGTGAAAAGCTTACAGAGCAACACCTTCAGTTAATCCAATCCTTAAAAGAGCTCACCTCACCCATCACCACACTCAAAAGATTCTCTCTCACTAGCATTGTTATTTTTTCATTTCTCTTTATCCTGTTTTCACTGCACTTAGGCTACCATCGATTCTGGAGTCTTTCATTCAAAGACATATGTATTTTTCTAATCGTTACCTCATTCACTCTGATTGCTCTCAAGTATGGATCCCAATGGCTGAAATTTATTTTCTCATCTTACGGTTTTGAACAACTTACCGATTTCTTAATCCCTCTTGCAACCGGCGGTATCATGTTGCAACTCATGATTGGAAGATCCGCCTCTTATGCTTTTACCCTTATTGTTTCAGCTATCAGCAGCCTCTTTCTCGATCAAACCTTTACTTTTTCAATCTTTGCTTTTGTAACCACAGCCTTTGCTATCCATACCGTAGGAGATTGCCGAAGTCGGGTAGATCTTTTCAAAAGTGGTGCTTGGAGTGGTTTGGTAGGAGCTGTGATCCTATTAGCTTTTGGTGTAGTTCAAACTTTAGGATTTAAAGAGACTCCATGGATTTCAATTTTCGCCTCTTCATTTTTTGCGTTTCTCTCTGGAATTTTCGCTACAGCACTCACCAATTTCTTAATCCCATTATTCGAGTCTATTTTTGGTTATACCACCAGCTTGAAGTTGATTGAACTCGCTAACTTTCATCATCCGCTACTTCACTCACTTATGATGAAGGCCCCGGGAACCTATCACCACTCAGTGATTGTAGGAAGCCTAGCAGAAATAGCCGCAGATCAGATTAAAGCTAATGGTCTTCTCGCTCGAGTTTCAGCTTACTATCATGACATTGGAAAAATGAATAAACCCCTTTACTTTATTGAAAATCAAAACCCAGGAAACAATCCGCATGACCACCTACAACCTAGCATGTCCGCTAAGATACTCTTCTCACATGTTAAAAACGGGGTCAAAATGGGGCGAGACTATCGTCTGGGAAGTAAGGTTATTAATATTATCGAACAACATCACGGAACCACCTTAACCTCCTATTTTTTTAATAAAGCCAAAGAAACTGAAGAGGCCTCCATGGGAAGCGTAGAGGAAGACCACTTTAGATATCCCGGCCCCAAACCTCAGACTCGTGAAGCTGGTATTGTAATGCTGGCCGATGCTTGCGAGGCTGCAACCCGCAGCATTTCCGATCCCACACCTGGAAAAATCCAAGCGATGGTTCATCACATTGTAAGTAAACGATTTTTAGAGGAGCAATTTTCTGACTGTGAACTCACCTTCAAAGATCTTCAGTTAATTGAAATTCATTTCACTAGAACACTGGTTTCTCTGCATCACCATCGCATCGAATATCCAGGCCAAAAATCGGCAATCCACAATTCCACTGAAGGCAAAACCAATCGTCCTCACGAACTCAAATCACAACATTCACACTCGCACTCGCATTCACATCCCCACCCGCCTATTAAACATGGCGAGAAAAAATGAAAAAGGCTCCTCATATAGAAATTCTAGTTCACTGTCCCAATCTTTTTTCGACACACTTTAAAAAAACACTTAAAAAAGCTGCCTTAATCTCTCTCAAACATATTCCCAAGAGCCTAATGAATAAAAAGGTCAGAGGAGCCTCAGACTGCTTTATTTCTATCGCTATTGTAGGACCTAAACAGATTCAAAAGTTAAATCTCCAATATCGAAACAAGAACAAGCCTACCGATGTTTTATCTTTCTCTAGAATGGAGCCCTCTTTAGCTGCCTTTTCGTTTGAAGAGACCGATTTAGGTGATGTTCTTATTTGTTGGAGTATCGCTAAAAAGCAGGCCGCTGAATATAAAACGACCCTTCAGGAAGAGTTGGCTAGACTTACAGTCCACGGAGTTCTTCACCTTTTCGGTTACGATCATGAAATTGGTCTAAAAGAAGAGAAAAGGATGTTTAGACTTCAAGAAAAAATATTAAAAGGTCTTTAAGTTGTTTCAGTTACTCTCGAATTGCCTCAATAGGATCCAGCTTTGCAGCTTTTCTCGAGGGTAAGAGCGTAGCCAAATAAATAAAACAGATGGCCCCACCAAAAATAATTAAAAATGATAAAGGACGAATATCTATAGGAATACTTCTATCGTAGTAGATCTCAGGAAGTTGATAGTGAGAAAAATATTTAACATAAATAATAAAAAGAGCCGTTAGAACAGCGCCAAAAGACAACCCTACAATCCCCATCCAAGTTCCCTGCCAAATAAAAATCTTTTGAATTTGAGTTTTAGAGGCCCCTAAAGCTCTTAAAACTCCAATATTTTTTCTCTTGTGAGTCACATGCATCATCAAAGTAATTACAATGTTCATGACTGCAATTAAAATAGCAAAACTTAGAATAGTGCTCATACAATACTGTTCTAATTTCAAAGATTGAAACAGGGCTGCATTAAATACCGACCAACTCTCCGCTTTTAAACCCTTATCTAAAATTGGAGTGAGAGTTTTCTGAACCTGATCGGCCTCTTCAAGTGTGGGAGTCCATAGATGATAACCAGAAATCGCTTGAGTCCAACCCACAAGATCCTGAGCGTCCTCCTTCAACATATAAAGATATTGCTCATCAAATTCATAGTGGCCAGAAGCATAAAGTCCTGAGACCTTAAAGGTCTCAGATTTTGGAACAGAACCCATCAAACCCATTTTCGTAGTAGGGGAAATAATCTTAACCGTATCTCCCGGGTACAAATTCAATCGATGAGCTAACTCTTGCCCCAAAACAACTTCGGATAATTCCAAACTATCCAAGGGTAGAGCCCCCTCTACTAACCCCTTTTGAACCTGATCGAAATCTTTAAGGCTTAGTCCCCTAATGATTCCCCCCAATGTTCTTGAACGACTTTGTAAAATCATCTCCCGTTCAATAAAGGGAACCACTCGAACAATCCCTGGCTGTTCTATTAAAGCTTTTAACCCCTTAGAATTCTCTGGGATAGAGCCCCCACCCTCTTCCGGACTTACAATAATATGGGGATAAGCGTTTAGAACTTTAGTTTTCAGGGAGTTTTCAAAACCATACATGACTGAAAGCAGTCCGCACATGGCTGCAACACCTACTCCAATAGCGATCCAAGAAAACAGGGTAAGAAGACTGAAATGGCCCTTTTCAGTCCCTTTCATCATAAATCGCCATGCAATCGCCCGGATAACTTTCATTGAAAAAGCCTAACTGAAAATGGCTGGGGTGGCGAGCTTCTAATATTCCCCTTCATCCATGGGAGTGGGTGGAGCAAATCCGTTATTGAAATCATCAACAATCGGAGGGGGGGGAGGTTCAAACGGCGAAGGATTATCGCCAGGTGGAATTGAGTTTAACAAATCATTCTCCGGATAAACTGGAGGGATCGGTGGAAGGGAGTCCAGAGAAGGATCAATATTAAGCTGATCAGAAAGCTCTTGAGGATAGGGATTAAAGTTAGGCGGTGGGGCCTGGGGAGGCATGACCAAAGGGGGGGGATTTAAGTTTTGCGAAGGGCTCCCACTCTCAGAGTTTGGCAAGGGGAGTGAGTTATCAGGAGAAGATTCGGTCACTGAATTAGGCAAGGGAACTCGAGGTGTTTCAGTTTGTTCTAACGACTCTTCAGTCTTAGAGGGATTAGATTTGTCCTCTTTCGTAGGTCCCGAATAACGCCAATAGAGACCCACTGCGACTAAAGTAAGAATAAAGAAAATAAGCCATTTCATAAAATTTATCCGACCTTTATTTTCAATGAAATAGCGAAGAAATTCAAGAAATGGTATAGAAATAGTCTATGGCTGAACGTAATAAAAACCTAAATATAACCGAAGAGATCCCTAATATTCACTGGGCTGACCATGTTGCCCAGGAACTCATCGAAAAACATCCCAAAAAAGAAAAGTTTGTCTGTGCCTCTGGAATTTCACCTAGCGGAGTCGTTCATATTGGTAACTTTAGAGAAGCTATTACGGTCGATTTCGTAGTCCGTGCCTTACTCGACAGAGGTAAGAACGCCCGTTTTCTTTATAGTTGGGATGATTATGATGCCTTTAGAAAAGTTCCTGTAAATCTGCCCAATCGAGAGTTATTGGAAAAACACTTAAGAAAACCAATATCACAAGTTCCCGATCCCTTCGGAGAATACCCCTCTTATGCGGCCCATTTTGAGAAGCTCTTTGAAGCAGAAATTGGTCAATTGGGCATTGCACCCGATTATATTTACCAAAACATCCCTTACAGAGAGGGTAAATATATTTCAGGAATTAAAGAGACTCTCGCCAAAGAGAAAGAAATTATAGCGATATTAAATCGCTCCAGAACCGAGCCACTTCCCGAAAACTGGACCTGTCTCAGTATTTTCTGTAAGACCTGTTCAAAAGATACCACTGAACTCCTTAAACGTAATAGCGACTCCGTATTCACCTATCATTGCAAAGTTTGTAAAAAAGAGGACACTCTCGATATGGAAAAAGAAGGGGGAGTCAAACTTTTATGGCGAGTCGACTGGCCGATGCGATGGGCCCACGAAGGGGTTGATTTCGAACCGGGAGGAAAAGATCACTCCTCTCAAGGTGGCTCTTACGACACAGGTGTCGAGATTGTTAGAGAGGTATGGAAAAGAGAACCTCCCACCTACGTTCAATATGACTTTGTTATTGCTAAAGGTGCGGGGGCTAAGCTCTCCTCCTCATCTGGAAATCTTCTCACCGTGGGAGAGACCTTAAATATTTATGAACCCGCAATTATTCGTTGGATTTTCGCAAGCCGAAAACCTAACTTGGATTTTGCTATCGCCTTTGATCTCGATGTCATTAAAGCCTACGATGATTTTGATCGATGCGAACGCTTTGCTTATGGAATCGAAGAAGGGGATGAAAAAAAGGTTCGCTATGAAAGAAGAATCTATGAATTCTCTTGTATCGAGCGTGTCTTCCCTAGAGATTACCAATCGATTCCAGCTCAATTTTCTTTCCGACACCTTTGTAATATTCTTCAAATCCACCAAGGGGATTTAGAAAAAGCGAAAGAGTTTTACGGAAATCAGATCAAAACTCCAGAGGATAAAGCTCGTTTTTATTCTCGAGCTAAAAGAGCTTGGAAATGGGTTACAGAATTTGCTCCAGAAGAGTTCAAATTCACTTTACAAATAACACCGACACATCGGCCCCTTTTTCCCCAACCACTTCTAGAACTAATCCAAGTTTTGAAAGAGGCAGCTGTTGAAACATGGACTGAGGAGACTTTGGCGAGTCGTACTTTCGAAATCATGAAAAGAAATCAGGTTGAGCCCAAAGCTTTCTTTCAGGATGTCTATCGAGTTTTGGTGAATAAACCCAATGGGCCTAAACTTGCGAGCTTCTTACTAGCTATCGGGACGAAACGTGCTTCTGAAATTTTGGAAAAGACTTTAAATCGGAATTAGACTACCAGTACCGGGTGGTTACCATGCAATGCCCCAGAACTCGGGTCATGCAGCTAATCCGATCCGACAGAGGGTTTTTATCACGTCGCAACAATCGACTCTCTTCAGTCCCTTGAAATGATAGGTTTTGAGCCCCCTCTAAAACCTGCATATTACACCGCCCACATACATTATCGGCACTGCAGGATGACGCAACTGGCAATCCAGCTCTTTTTGCTGCGTCAAAAAGAAGGGTTCCCTCTTCGACTTCTAGGGTTTTTCCAGATGGAAAAAAGGTAACAATGGGCATCTGCAGCAACCTCTCCTTTGGGCTATAATAATATTAAGAGATTTTCTCACACCTCCCAATCTCTATCTATAGCATTAACCAGTTAACCCCGTACCAGATCGGTGAGTTGATTTTGGATAGCAAAACAAGACGCGCCGACAACCGTGTACTCTTGGTACTCGCAGGAGGCACAACAAAGCTTTGCGACAAAAGCAAACGCCCAGCGGGTGCGGGGTTAACTGGTTAATGCTATAGATATATTCTCAAGGAAAAATTATGCTAGAAAACACTTTGAGTGCTCTTGCGCCTTCACCTGAAACCTGTACTCAACTCACCGAAGATTCAAAAACCCTTTCCCTGATTTTAGATGAAATGGGAAAAGTTATTGTAGGGCAGGAGGCAATGAATCGAGCTCTACTTTCTGGCCTTGTCACAGGGGGGCATATTCTACTCGAGGGGCTTCCAGGACTAGCTAAAACTCTGGCCGTTAGAACTCTAGCAACCGTTCTCGATGCTAAATTTCAAAGAATTCAATTCACTCCAGATCTTCTACCTTCAGATTTAATTGGAACTATGGTTTATCATGAAAGAACAGGTGAATTTACCCCCAAAAAAGGGCCTATCTTCTCAAACCTTGTCCTTGCCGATGAGATCAATAGAGCCCCTGCAAAAGTCCAAAGCGCTTTACTAGAAGCCATGGCAGAGAAACAGGTCACTTTAGGGGATCACTCTTTTAAGTTGGCTGAGCCCTTTTTAGTTCTAGCCACTCAAAATCCTATAGAACAAGAGGGCACTTACCATCTGCCCGAAGCTCAATTAGATCGATTCATGTTTAAGTTAAAAGTGGGCTATCCCAATCGCTCCGAGGAAAGAATTATTTTAGATCGAATGGCAAATCAAAGAGCTCCCGAAACTCAAAAAGTATTTTCAACTTCGGGGATTTTGGAAATTAGAGAACGAGCAGAAAAAATCTATGTAGATGAAAGAATCAAAAATTATGTTTTAAGATTAATATTAGCAACTAGAAAAGGAGAGTTTTTATCTACAGAAGAGGCCGATCCAAAATCTTTAGATAATATACGCTCCTTAATTCAAATTGGAGCTTCACCACGAGCCTCTCTTTTCTTAATCAGAGCTGCGAGAGTCAGTGCATTGTTCGAGCAAAGAACATTTGTAACTCCAGATGATATTAAATCAATAGCCCATGATATTTTAAGACACCGTCTTATCTTAAATTTCGATGCTGAAGCTAGAGGTTTTTCAACTGATGATGTCATTTATCAACTTTTAGAAACCATTAACGTCCCTTAAATCTATGAAATTTAGAGAAGCTCTATTACGAGCAGCCGACCAACTTGAGCTCTCAAGTTTAAGAAGGCTCTCAGCACTATTGTCAGGCCACTACTCAAGCCCACTCCAAGGGAGTGGTATGCAATTTAAAGATTTTAGACCCTACCAATTTGGAGATGATATTCGACATATGAGCTGGCAGGTCACCGCCCGTACCGGTCATCCCACCTTAAAAACTTATGAAGAGGATCGAGAGCTTAATATAATTCTAATGGTGGATGTTTCCGGCTCTGCGCTCTTTGGAATCTCTTCACAACGCAAAATCGAAATGTACCAAGAGTTGGTAGCCTTATTCGGTTTAGCGGCCTCAAAAAACAACGACAATTTTGGAACTCTCTTTTTTCACGAACAGCCTGTCCAATACCTTCCAGCAAGAAAATCTCGTTCTCATGTACTTTTAACACTCTCAAAACTCCAATCGCAAAATTTAGAAGGAAAAAAAAGCGACCTAAGACCCGCCCTACAATATCTATCTCGCTTTGTGACCAACCCCTCTCTTGTTTTTATTATCTCAGATTTTTTACTCCCTCCGTTTCAAGCTGAGCTTAAAACTCTAGCAAAAAAACATGAAACAATTCTAGTTCACTGTTTCGATGATGCAGAGAAAGGTTCTTTTTTAAAAGGGGTCTATGAGGGAAGAGATCCCGAAACGGGAGAGCACTACCTAATCGACGGTAGTTCACCCGCACTAAAACGAGATTTGTTAAATCAATTCACAAAACTATCTATAAAACTCGAGCAGGTAGCCCGAGATACAAAATCCAATTATTTACCATTGAGTATTCAAGATGACTATCTACAAAGAGTGGTTCGTTATTTTAAATCTCGTGGGGCTTCTAAGCAGCCAGCTATTCGGTAGTGAAGTTTTTAACTACTCGCTGCTACCCTCCACCATTCAACCCGGCAATCATGCCGTGCTTCGGATTACTATTCCCTTAGAAAAAGAGGAGGATGAAACATCAGTTACCGTTAATGATTCGCTACTTTTTGAAAGCAAAGAGCTTCACATCCTTGAAAAATCTCTAGAAAGAACTGCCTGCTGTCTCGAAATTAAGTACGAATTAACTGGCTATAAAAGTAATGAATATGTGTTACCCCCGTTAGAACTAAAAACCAGGGGAAACTCTTTTTCAACGGAAACAAAAACTCTCATAGTTCAAAGTCATCGTTCTCCAGAGGATAATGAACTTCGCGAATCATTTACTTTATTACATCCTCCAATTCCTTATTACAAATGGCTAAAAAGGATTCTCATGGCCTTATTCCTAATCTCTTCCCTTCTATTTATTTTCAAAAAACTAAAATCCCGACCCAAAGCTAGAAAAGCAAGGCCCATAATCGTCCCCCCAATGCCTAAGGAAGAGCCTTTGGTCTGGCTCAAAAAACAGATTCAGCTTCTAAAGTTGAAACTCAAGGAGGATCCTACCAATCCACTCTTAGTAGATGACTGGAGTCAAATGATTAGGGGTTATGTCGAACGACTAGATTCAGTTCCGGCACTCTGCTGGACCACACGAGAACTTAAAAAATGTCTCACCCATAAACCTCAATTAAACAAAATGATTCCCTGTCTTGAAACTTCCGATAACTTCAAATTTCAACCCGAAGTCAAATCAAAAAAGCCAAGTTCCTCATTGGTAGAGCACTTTATTAAAGAAACGGAGACTCATCTAATTTTATGTGGCACTTAATGGAGCCCAAAAATTTGTGGTATTTGATTCTCCCCCTCTTGGGAACCCTTTTCTTTTTACTTAAAAAAAGAAAGGCAGATCCTCATAGTCAAATTTTATTATCCGATGAGCAATCAGTACTTAGATCTCATCAACGCAAAACTAAACTCATCTTTAGATTAATTTTCTTACTCACCCTATCTCTATTCACTCTTCTAGCCCTCTCTATCGCAAGACCCATGAGGATCAAATCTTGGGTTCAAAAATGGACTGAAGGAGTTGATATCGCATTTGTATTAGATGTCTCTGATAGCATGGATGCAAATGATCTAACCCCCTCAAGAATTCAGGCGGCTAAAGCTGTAATCAAGGAATTTGTGAATCATCGACCCGACGATCGGATTGGACTTGTTATTTTCGGTGGAGAATCGATCTTGAAAAGTCCCCTCACTCGAGATTTTGACTTTCTATTATCGCAAGTTGAAGATGTTAAACTCCGAGAGCTAAAACAGGGAACGGCTATAGGCAATGGCATTGCCAATGGGATAGCCCGACTCCGTCACTCAGAATCAAAAAATAAAATTTTAATTCTCCTTACCGATGGAGATAGTAATGTGGGAGCTATCAATCCCATTACGGCCTCTCATCTAGCCCGACAAGAGGGAATCAAAATCTACAGCATAGGAATTGGACAACAGAATAGAGTTCTCGTTCCAATTTATGCCTATGATATCCAGGGAAATAAAACCCAACTGATTACACAGATCCCTTCTTATCTCAACCCAGAGCTTCTTAAGCAGGTATCCGCCATTACAGGAGGCCAAGCTTATATGGCCAGAGACACTGGAATGCTAAGTCGCATTCTTCAAGATATTGATAGTCTCGAGAAAACAAAGATCAAGTTGCTCCCCATGTCTAAAAAAGAGGAGATCTTTCTAGTGCCCGCACTAGTAGCCACTCTCATTCTAGCTTTTGTACTTTTTCTTCAGGAAACAAGATTTCAACGGCGTCGAATCAATGGAATATAGATTAGAAAATCCTTGGGCTCTCTGGGGTCTAACTTTAGTCCTGCTCTATTTAGGGCGGTGTCTCTGGAAACAGAAACATCTTAAGGATAGCTTCTCATGGCGAAGAACCCTCTTGAACTCCTTAGCTCTTTTATTTTGTATTATGGGACTTTCACGTCCTCAAGGAGGAGAATCGATCACAACCCAAGTTTCAGAACAATCCAATCTTTTTATTGCGATCGATATTTCCCAGAGCATGTCTGCTGAAGATACCCTCCCCTCTCGAATGCAGTTTGCTATCGACTTTGCACTTAGACTTCTAGATCAGTTAACACAGGTGAAAATCGCGCTCTATCCCTTTGCTATCGATGGATACATGATCATGCCATTGTCCTCAGATTTGCAAGCCGCAAAGGATCTCTTAAGCTCAATGGCCCCCTCCATTGCGACAGGTCAAGGCACCGATCTTGGCTCTACTCTTACCGAACTCATAAAACAAATTCAACGTTCAGAAAAAGTTGCAAAAACCCGTGGAAGCGAATGGATTACACCTCAAGTCCTACTATTAAGCGATGGAGAGAGCCATGTTCCAGTTCCAGATTCAGTGGCTCTTAGTTATAGAAATGCATCTATTCCTATCTTTACAGTATGTATAGGGGGAAAAAATGAAGTCCCTATTCCTATTGAGTCACGATTCGGCATTAAGAACAACTTAAGAGATAGCTCTGGAAAAACGGTGTTCACTACAGCTCATCCAAAAGTCTTACAAAAAATAGCCGATCTATCTGGGGGATCTGCATATCGTGATAATTTTCAAGAGGTGCTGCGGCTAGCCCACGATTTAAAACGGTCCTTGCAAATTGGAAAACTATCTACAGGTTTTAAACTTAATCGAGAATTTTATCCTTTCTGCTTTTTAATAAGTTTCCTATTACTGTTCTGGGATTTTTGTCTGAATCGATGGGAGTTTGCTATTCGTCTTTTATTTCTTCCCTTACTTCTTACAAACCAAGCTCACGCCTTCGAACCTTCTGATAATGAGACTCAAGCCATCGAATTTTATAATCTTGGAGTGACTGCCTATCAAAAAGAAGACTTTAAAGAAGCAGCGTCTAACTTTGAGAAAAGCATTCTCACAAGCTTAGATCCGTTGGTAAGAAAAAAAGGGCTCTTTAATCTGGGCAACACTTACTTAAAGATGAAAGAGAGCGATCAAGCGTTACAAGCCTACCAGCAATCTCATGACACACAGACCCCCAATGATTCATTTAATCAAGAGACCAATCAAAAAATCTCTGACAACTTAGCTCTCCTTCAGAAACTCAAGGAGCAACAGAAAAAAAAGAAATCAAATGAGCAAAAAGAGGGTGAAGGTGAAGGGGAAGAAAAAAATAAAGGCAACGGAAACGATCCCAAAGGCCCCAAACAATTTGAAGATGAATCCCTAAGTGAGCAGATGAAGAAAAAGGTGCTTGATCACATCTCTGAAGAGGAGAGAGAAATTCTAAAGCGTCTAGCTGAGAATAAAAACAGAAAATCAAACTTAAAGACATTAAAACCCTGGTAATTAATGAGTAAATTTATTCCATTTTTTTGCACACTTATTTTCTGCGTAAAAGCAATTTCCGCACCGGAATTTGAATTTATTATGGACTGTGCAAATCGTGAAGTTTTCTTTGGCCAAAAAATTCTTTGCCAATTTATTATCTCTGGCTCCACCGATGTCGTTGAGGTTGAGGTCGTAAAATTCCCTGAGTTCAGAGGATTTTGGAGTGAAAACCTTTCGCTAAGACAGGGCCCCATCGCTCTAGTGCCAGTGGCAACCCCTTCGGGAGCTAAAAAACAGGGGCTTGTCGGCAGTTATACTATTTCGCGAATGGTCGACAAAAAAACCAGCCAAATCATTCCTATGAAAATCTCAGTCAAAAAACGGACTCTCTCTGATGCTTTTTACAAAGATCAAGGGGAACCCTTTTTTCTATTCTCTCAAAGTATTCCCTTCAAAATGTTACCTCTGCCTCCCATTCCTTCTCAGTTGAGCCAAATCCCTTTCATAGGAGCTGTGGGGGAATTCTCGATTCCCCAACCCGAGCTTTTAGTGAGTTATCGAATAGATGAACCCACACAACTAAGAATTTCTCTTCAGGGGCACGGCAACTTTTCGGAGATCAACTCACTTCCCCTTTCACTTCCTGAAAACTCTGAAATCCTCTCAAGAAGAAATTTTATTCAATCCTCTGGAGATGAGAACATAAAAACATTCGAATATTCTATACTTTTAAAAAATCTACCTCCTGAAAGTTATTCCTTAGGAGCATTTTTATTTTTCGATTCCAACAAGAAAATTTATCGAACACTTCATTTGCCTGAGGTCAAATTTTCTAAAGCCCCATTAAATCTCAAAGAAAACATTTCATCTTTCCAGCTCCCTCCGCCTGAGAAAGAATGGAAAAGCGCCTTTTTTCTTTTTAAATCATTCTCATTTTGGGCAGTTCAAATTGTTTTACTTATTCTCTCAGGGTTTAAACTTCTTAAATCATGGAGAGATGAGAAAGAGACAAAGAGACGTGCTTCTCATGCGTTTAAACGTGAGCAGATGTGGAATCAAGCCCTTTCAGCTCAACAAATGGGCGAGTCAGAAAAGTTTGTTAAACTTGCAACCCTAATTTGTATCGACTTTTTAAAAGAAAAATGTGCCCCCATGAAAATCCGAGTCTCTAACTATCCCACCCAAAAACAATGGGTTGGATTGGCCCGAGTTTCACTTTCCCCTAAAGAGCTAGCTCCAATTGAAAAGCTTTTTGAGCATTACGAAGCCCTATATAGCCCCAATCCCGGTCCACAGCCCATGGAACCCTTGACCCAACTCCTTGCCAGTAATCTCAAGGTTAAAAAATAAAAATCAACTATTACAAACAGTTAAATAGCCATTTTATTAATTCACTCCCCTTTCAAGAGCCCTCTCTCTATCCACAAAAAAACGAACTCATTTTTCTGTCTATTTACAGTTGACTTCCTGAATCATTTCCCTAACATAACACCTTTTAAAGCTTAGTAGGAGGCTCACATGGCACGCATAACCGTAGAAGATTGTTTAGAGAAAATCCCAAACCGTTTTGAGCTAATTCATATTGCATCCAAACGAGTCAAACAGATGACCAAAGGCTCTAGATCTCTTGTCGCAGGCTCAAGAAACAAACCTGCTGTCGTAGCGCTCAGAGAAATTGCTGCGGGATACGTGAGCAAAGGTCCTGATTCCGATCCTGAAACCATAGATTAATTATATCTAGTTAAAAATTTATAATAACCCAATCGTACTTGGGGGAGTGGGGTATGAAGAAAAATTTCACTTCAACACTTGTGATGTTAAGCGTTCTTATTGGCTTAGTAGGTTGGTACGTTCTCTATGAAGAGAAGTACAGACCCGAATCCAAAGAAAAAGAGGAACAGACTAAAAAGTTAATCTCTTTAGACCCCGATCAGGTCACTGAATTTAGACTAACTCGTCTAAAAAATCCGCCTCCCGAAAACTCAACCACACCCACTCTAAATGCAGAATACGAAACCATTGAAGTAAAGAAAACCGGACCCGACTGGTTCATCATCTCTCCAGTTCAAACCAAGGGGGATAATTCTACTATATCATCCTTACTATCCTCGGTTTGTTCTTTGAAACAGGAGCGAACAGTCGAGGAAAAGCCGAAAGATCTTACGATTTTCGGTTTAAAAGATCCGATATTTAAGATCGCTTTAAAAAAAGATTCCACCTCCCCAGCCCAAGAGGTTTGGGTGGGAAGCAATACTCCCGTAGCCTATAGCCTCTACGCAAAAACCCACCCATCCGAAGAGGTATTTAAAACCAGTCGAACCTTGCGAAGCGCTCTCGATAAAGACCTGTTTGCTCTTAGAGACAAGAGTCTTGTGAATTTAAATCGCAATGAACTCTCAGAAGTGGAAATTCAAAACTCAAAAGAAAATATTGTTCTCTCGCGAAGTGGTAACAATCTAAAAGAAGAATGGACTTTAAGTCGTGAGAACCTACCTGCCGACTCCTCAGAATGGAATAAAACACTGACCCCATTAATTGAATTAAAAGCCTCAAAAATCGCCTCAGAAAAAGCTGAAGGCCTTGCGGTATTTGGACTCAATAAACCGATCGCAAAGATCACTTTTGTTAAATCTGATAAGACCCGAACGGTTCTCCTTATCGGCAAAGTAAAGACTAGCCTATTCGCTAAACTCGAAGATGGAGAGACTATTTCTGAAGTTGATAAGACTCTAGAGGAAAAGATAACCACTAAAGCATCTCAATATCGTAATAAGCACATTGCAAACTTTGACCGATTTGAAATCAAAAAAATCAAACTACTTCGAGGAGCAGAGACCCTAGAGCTTACTAAAAATGATAATTCAAACTGGGTATTTGCCGATGATTTGTCAGCCAAGATAGATTCATCTCAAGTAGATTCTTTTTTAACCAAGCTTCAAGATATTCAGCTTACAAAATATCTAACTGAAGGGCCTAAAGTAGCAATGGAGAAAGCCAACCTGAAAGTATCTCTCTATGAGAAAAGTGAACAGGGGGAAAAAGAGGTTCTAAATCTAGCTTTTGTGAAAAACACAGGCAATCAAGTCAAAGGACAAAAAACTGGACTTCCCGTACAGTTTGAAATGAATATCGATGACTTTAATAAGTTGAATATCTTTAAACAGACTTTAATCAAAACAGAAGATAAACCCAAAGAGGCCGATAAGCTTCAGAAAAAATCATAAGCAAGAATGGAGTCAAAAGTGACATCATCAGTTAAAGGTAAATGGGCATTGGTTCTAGGAGCTTCAAGTGGGTTTGGAGAAGCAATTTCTTTAAAACTCGCTGAAGTAGGAATGAATATCGTAGGGGTTCACCTGGATCGAAAAGGCACCCTTCCTCATGTTGAAGAGGTTATTCAAAAAATTAAAGGACATGGGGTCAAGGCCCACTTTTTCAATGCTAATGCGGCAGACAAAGAAAAACGCAAAGAGATTCTGGCCGACCTTCAAAAAAATGTTGAGGGGGGAATTCATTGTCTTGTTCACTCACTAGCCTTTGGAACCCTAAAACCCTTCACCAGTACTGAGGACAAAGATCGTATTTCTCAAGAGCAAATGGAAATGACCTTGGATGTAATGGCTCACAGTTTAGTTTACTGGACTCAAGATCTGATGAGTACAAAGTTACTTCAAAAAGGCTCTAGAATTTTTGCAATGACCTCAAGCGGAGGAACTAGAGTATGGCCGACTTATGGGGCGGTCTCCGCTGCAAAAGCTGCATTAGAATCGCACTGCCGACAGTTGGCTTTAGAATTGGGAAAAGAGGCTATTGCCGTTAATGCTATTAGAGCCGGTGTCACCGATACTCCCGCTTTAAGAAAAATCCCTGGAAACGAACAGATGATCGAAAGTGCTCTTCAACGTAATCCTGGTGGCAGATTGACCACCCCTCATGACATTGCTGAGATTATTTCTCTACTTGTTCTACCTGAAGCACGATGGATGACAGGAAATGTCTTGGGAGTCGATGGGGGAGAGGATATTATTGGGTAATTAACCCCAACTATGGAGTCTTTAATGAAACCTACACTTTTACGAAATTCACTTCTTTTAGGAATGCTAATTTGCCTTTCTTCTTCTGCAATGGATTTTGCCTCCAAAAAAGTAGTCGTATGGAAACGAGGCGAAGGCATGGGCGGAGAGGAATTTGTAGCAGCGACAGAAGAGGTAGTGGACTATTTAGCCACTCTTGAAAGACCGACCGAAATATTAAAGTCAATTGTTTATAGTTGTCAGGTTAAATCAAGACTCATAGCTCCTTCTTTGAACTTAAGTGGATCGCAATCTGTCTCTATTAATGGTCATGTTTACATTAATACTGTGTATGCACTTAAGGACTGCATTAAACTGAACTAAGCCTTCAGTTTAATTTGAATATCTTTTTTTGATTCCAATTCAAGTTGTTGCTGAAGCCACTGTTTCAATAACAGATAGGGTTTTTTCTTAAATAAAAACTCTACATGGGAAATTCCCATGAGTTCGTATTGTTTTACCGTCTGCACCTTATAGATCTTAGGTGGTAATAAGGTGGTTTTCGGTGGGCACAAAATATCGTGAGTCGAATAGATTGACATCATCATGAAAGACTCTGGAAACTCTGTACTGTTTAATTTCTTTACAAAGCTGGAGATAGGCAAAATATCATAGAGGCATTTGGCCTTAACTATCAAATGAGTAAGAAATCCTAAAGAGGCGAGCCACATTCCCTGATGGGGCGTAGCCAAAGTCACAAGTCCATCAAAATATTGATACCCTTCCAACGTCTGAACATAGTACCTAGCCACTAACCCACCCGCCGAATGAGCCACAATAAATATTTTCTGATTCTTGATTCCTGGCAAACTCTTTAAGTCTTGAACGAGACGGCTTAACTTTTCAGCAAGCCAGGAAAACCCTGAAATGCTATCGGCAATCTCCTGATAACTCAAAGTCTGAATCACAACATTAAAACCATCTTTCAAGAGCCGTTTTCTCATGATTCGAAGTGATGAGGGGGAGGCTCCAAAACCAGAAATTAACACTACAGTGGGCTTATTGGGATTTACTTCTCTAATCTCAGTCCAAGTTTTTGGAATTCCAATAGGAACAAACAAAAGAAGGTCTTTGATCAGTTTCCAGTTCATCTTTTAATTTCGGCAAAATAGATACAAATCTTCAATTCACAATAGGCGTTATTTTAAATAGATTGCCAATACGTTTCATTTTTCTGTGTTCTGTTGTTTAATTCACTGAATTGATTCACTTTTCATAATCGAAACTGGCCCCATTCCGCAACTATCCTGCGTCATCTTTAGAATTAAAGGAAAGTCAGATGAGGAAAGCGATAAGCTGACCCAAAAACTCTTAGATGAAATACAAAAGCGAGGGGTGTTTTATAACAGCTCTACGCGTTTAACTGGAAAGCTTTACCTACGCCTTTGTATTCTCAATTTCAGAACCCACAAGAGCGAAGTCGATATCGCCCTAAACGAAATTGAGGAGCTTACCCAAAAGATTAAGAGATAGAGAGACGCCGGTTCAAGAGAACTCCACTTGATTCAGTCTATTCTGGAATAGCCTCATCAGGCGTCATCGTCGTCGATGGCACCAACGTAGATGGCGAAATGGTGGAAGAGGTTGGAGCTACAGTCGATGAGGGAATCGCAATGGTGGGGTTCACTGTTTCTGCTGGAAGTTGAGGTTCTGTCGTAACCGTGGGGTTCACTGTTTCTGCTGGAAGTTGAGGTTCTATCGTAACCGTGGGATTCACTGTTTCTACTGGAAATTGAGGTTCTATCGTAACCGTGGGATTCACTGTTTCTACTGGAAATTGAGGTTCTGTCGTAGAAGAAGATACTGTGGGAACAGGTGTTACAGTCTTTTTGCTATCCTTGAAACCCTTCTTAGATGGCTTTACTCCCAAATTTTTACCTTTTAATTTTTTGCTATGTAATTTCTTTTTTGAGGACTTGGCCTGATTTAAAATCGATGAGTTCTCACTCTTATCGATCGAGCTAGATTGTTTATCCGTTGTGGGTAGAGTGGGCATCGATACCGGAGAGGGCTTATTAATCTGCTCGCTTGAATTTCGTTTGGGAATATTTTTGTCGATGAAGATTAAAATAGAACCCAGATCTTTACTCTCGCCAATAGTCAAAGACTGGTGCTTTGAATCATAAGACATTGCAAGCCCAGTATAAATAATTCGAATTTGTCTTTCGTGGCTCACTGGAGAGTCGAAAATTTTTCCCAGTAAAAGAAGAGTACCATCAGTCTCAAACTGCAAACCTAACGCTTCATAGCCAAGACTCTGCAACTTTGCGGATATATGAATAACCAGTGGATTATCTGAAACTCTAACCTGATTTGTGGAACCCTCTTCTGGTCTTATCTCTTCAAGAATATCTGAGATTTTAGATTGGGTAGGCGAAGTGGGTTGAGAAGCACAATGGGACAAACCCATTAATACCAGAGAACTAAGAAGAACTGTTTTCAATTGGGGCCGTTTAACACTCATTATTAACTCGCCTCGTTAAATTCTTTCAAAATACTCTTAAGATTTTACCACAAATGTCCGATTCATATCTTGGACACCTAAATTAACGGGTGAAAAGTCTATGCAAAACTTAAAATGGATTCCTTTATTCTGTTTAACTCTAACTTCTCTCTTTGCGACTAGTGAAGGGGAGGCCGAATTTCAAATCAAAAAATTTCGATTTAATCGGCACTTAAAGTTAAGATTTGAAAGATTGGTATTAGAATTCTCATCAAAAATTCCAGGAAAAGAGGTTCCTAATATTCGCTTAGTCCCAGATAAACTTGGAAAAGAAACTACAATTCATGTAAGTAAAGCCTCTTTATTTGGCGCTATTCCTGAATCTTCAATTAACGAAGCCTACGTCAAGAAGAGTCAGTACTTTGGGCCGGTTTCAGTCAACACTGACACCACTGCCGGCTTTGAAATTAGAACTTTCATGAAACAGTCCAACTCAATTGTCGATGCCTTTTGGCTTCAAAATCCTTCAAGACTCATTGTAGATGTTTTCCCCAAAGATTCTGATCGAGCCATGGGTCCTAATGTAGTTAATAAAAGGGCCCCCGCATCTGTTGCTACTCCTGCTATTGCCCATGCTCCTGCCTCTGTTGCTGTCGAACCTGAATCAAAAAAATCTGTTCCAGAGTCCGTAAAACTTGAAGAAGTTAAGAGTTTAACACCCGAAAAAAATTGGACTCAAATGGAAAAACCAGAAGACGAAATGATCCTCTGTTTTCCAGTCAATACACAAGTAAAAGCCAATATCGGATTTGAAAAAGGAAATGGCCACACTGGAAATAACATCGCTCAAGCCATTGATAACACCTACAGTTCAGCCTCTGAACCTGCTCAAGACAATATCGTTTGCTACCCCAAAGGCGCTCAAGTAACACCGCTTTTAAAATTTCAACCCCATGCCAATAATTACTACGGCAGAGCTGACTTAGATAGCCTCGGCCGACCTAATCCCAGACAGCCTTCATCGGTGGGGCCTACAATGCCCGGATATAATCCTTATCTCCCCCAAATGGCGCCGCCCATGGGATACCCTGGTAATAACTACTACAATAACTATATGCCACCTCAAAGGTTAGCCCCCCCTATAAGCCGAGAACAATCGTTTAACAATGATGCAGATGTGGCTTTAGCTCTTCCAGATGATTCTATTTCGACTCCAAGATCTCAAAACGATAAAGGTTTTAGTTCTTCAGATAATTTTAATCAAAAGGTTCCCCCTTTAAGTCTGGGAAAAAAGCTACCTTCCCCCTTTAAGTCAAAACAATAACCTAACACCTTAATCACCAAATTTTCTTCGAGCGGTTATTTAACCCATGACATTTTTTATATAGACAGCGATACTTTTCTCTGTGCGACACCGCAAAAAGCAAAAACAAGACAGCAAAAAATCAGAAAAAAAAAGACACCGTTCTCGTGGTGACAAAAATTCATTTAAACAACCTAAACGAGCACTTACTGGACGAGTCCAAAAAAAACCTCAAGGATTTGCTTTTGTTATCTCATCAGATCCGAAACAAAAAGATGCCTTTGTTAATCGACATCAAGCTAGACTCCTCATGGATAGAGACATTGTCGAATATAAAATTCATCGAGATGGAAAAGGTTTAGCGGCTGAGATTATAAATATAATCGAAAGATCTCAAAAAGAGGTTCTAGGAGTATTTAAAAAAGATGGAAGACACCCCTATATCGAAACCAGTGTCGGCGATCTTTTTTTGGTCGCAGGAGAATCTTACAAAATTGAATCTCATCAATGGGTTCTAGCTAAAATTGTTGAGTACCCCACTCAAAGAAACCCTGCTGTAGTCACTATTGCCGAATGTTTAGGAAAAGATCTCTCCCCAAAAATGGATAATAAAATTGCTCTCGCTAAATATGGAATACCCGATAATTTTTCGGTTAAGGTTTTGCGAGATGCCGATCGTTCAATTCAGTGGGGACAAGAAGAATTAAAATCTCACTCCCCTACCCGCAAAGACTTAAGAGATCTTCCTTTTGTGACCGTAGATGGAGAGGACGCTAAAGATTTTGACGATGCTATTTTAGTAAAAGCTGGAGATAAGGGCGGCTATATTCTTTATGTTGCTATTGCTGATGTAAGTTTTTTTGTTCGTCCCAAAACAGATTTAGATTACTCAGCTTTTGAACGCTCAACCAGTGTATATCTTCCAGGAACCTGTGTTCCGATGTTACCTGAGATCTTGTCTAATGATCTTTGTAGTCTTCGTCCTCAAACTGACAAACTCACATTGAATGCTGAGATTCACTACGATCGAACAGGACAGATAATCTCAACTCAATTTTATGAAGGTATTATTCGAACAGCCCAGAGAATTACTTATAACCAACTCCACTCTTTTTACGAAAAGGATCCCTCTCAAATTGAAGCCTTTAAAACGTTGAGAGAGCCGCTTAATCTCGCTCTAGAGCTCTACCATAAGCTAACTCATAACAGAAAAGAGCGCGGAGTTTTGGACTTTGATCTGACTGAATGCCAAATGGAATTGGATGAGACCGGTGTTCCCAACAATATTTATAAACGGCCCCGCTTCGAGTCCCATCGCCTCATTGAAGAATTTATGATCGCCGCCAATTCCGAAGTAGCAAAAGCCCTAAGGCTGGGAAAGGCTAGTTCACTCTATCGTGTTCATGAGACTCCAACTTGGGAAAAAGTTGACGAACTCAACTCTCTATTGCACCGCTTGGGCTTTGCTCAAATGCTGAAAGAGATTACCCCTATCGCCTTCTCAAAAGTTCTAACCGATACCTTCGGAAAAAAAGGGGCTCACACGCTGCACCAGGCTATTTTAAGAAGTCAAAAGCAGGCTCGGTATGAACCTACGCCTAAAGGGCACTTCGGACTTGCCCTTATGGATTATACCCATTTCACCTCCCCTATTCGTCGATATCCTGATTTAATTGTGCATCGAGCCTTAAAAGAATTTATTCTAAAGCACTCTCATTCCGATAAGTTTACTGAGGGTGTCGATTTTCAGAAGTTAGGCGAAAAGACCAGTGAACGCGAACGTCGAGCCATGGAAGCCGAGCGCTTCGTAACTCGACGAAAGCAATGTTGGTTTATGAAACCTAAAATAGGAGAATCCTTTTCAGGAACGATTTCAGGGCTTATTGAGCGTGGTATTTTTATAGAGGTTCCTCAATTCGGGCTTGAAGGGTTCTTACCAGTCGATTCACTCGATGGTTTTTACCAATTTGATGAAGATCATATGTGCTTTCGAAAACGCCCAGGTCATTCAACTTTAACGGTAGGGGATTCCATGGAAGTACAGCTCATCTCAGTCGATGTAGAAGAGGGGCAAATTACTTTTTCTCTGGCTAATAAAAAATGAAAGTTATTTCTACAGCAACCCATATGGCGCAGGCATTTAAAAATGCGGGCCGTGTCACTGAAATTCTTCGAGTGCTGGTAAAGCATGGCTTTATCGATCTATTGCACCGAATGAACCTATCAAGATTCCTCGGAGAAAAAGAGACCATCAATCCCAGCTATGCAGATCTCCCCATTCCTGAACGATTGCGATTAAGCTTTGAGGAATTAGGCCCCACTTTTGTTAAACTAGGTCAATTACTAGCTACACGTTCCGATCTAATACCGGAATCCTACGTCGATGAATTTTCAAAACTACAAGACAACGTAGCTACAGTCCCTTTTGATGAAATTCGAGCTTTCTTGGAGTCAGATTTAAAAGGATCCATTAATGATACCTTTAGTCATTTTGATACTACCCCCAAAGCCGCGGCAAGTATTGCTCAAGTCCATTTTGCTACTTTGAAAACTGGTGAAAAGGTCGCCGTTAAAATTCAGCGTCCTGGCATTGATAAAATAATTCAAAATGACATTTCCATCTTGAGAGGACTTGCTATTCTCCTGGAAAAATACATACCTGAAGTTAAGCCCTTTAATCCAGTGGGATTGGTGGAAGAGTTTTTTCAATCAATTATTTTCGAACTCGACTTTCTTGTTGAGTCCAACAATATACGAAAAATAAAACAGAACTTAAAAGATCTTCAAAAAATCAGAATTCCAAAAGTCTATGATAGCTATAGCACTTCTCGCATTTTAGTTTTAGAGCAATTTGAAGGAATTCGTTTTTCTGATCGCGAAGCTATTCTTCAGGCTAAAATTGATCCGAAATCAATAATAGAAATCGGAGCCGATGCTTTTTTTCACATGGTCATGCATGATGGTCTATTTCATGGAGATTTACATCCTGGGAATCTTTTTGTTCTTACCGATGGAAATATCGGAATCATTGATTTTGGTATTGTGGGAAGACTTGGAAAAAAAGTCAAAGACAGTATCATCACGATGTTTATCGCAATTATCGATGAAGACTATGAAAGCTTAGCCTCGGAATACCTAATACTCTGTGCTCCTTCTGGAGAAACAGATATTAATGTCCTGCAAAAAGATTTAATGGACACCCTATCTCCCTATGTAGGCATGTCATTAGGGGAAGTTAATGCAGGCAAACTTCTTCTTCGTTCAACTAATATTGCAGCTCAACATCATTTAAAAGTTCCTAGAGAACTTATGCTGTTATTTCGAGCTATCATGACAATCGATGGGTTAGGAAAAAGATTGGACCCTACTTTCGATGTGCTACAACTAGGGAGTCGACTTGCTAAGCAGGTTTTATCCTCGAGATATAGCAAAGAACGTCTTACCCATGACTTAATTATTTTAGGACGAGATCTTCAAGATACCCTTGAAACATTTCCCAGACTTTTAAAAAGATTTCTTAAGGTGTGGTCTCACAACCATTTTGCTTTCGAAGTCAAAAGCAAAGAACTGCTAGCGCTTACCCAAGCCATTAAATCTTTTAACTATTTCTTTTATACTGCGATAACAAGTTTCACTATTATTTCGGTGGGAGTTGCCCTTCTCTTCCTAGGAAAAGGGCCCGAATTTTCCGGATTTCCCATCTATGGAATTGTACTAGTAGGACTTGGGTTTTGGCTCTTAGGACGCGGACTATGGGTTATCAAAAAGCCTTAAAATTTTTATTCCTAAGTCTAATTTACTGCTCATCTTCTTTTTGTGAAAATGTTATCTCCCCCAATGAGATTTTATCAAAACTTCAAGCCGTTCTAAAAAATCAGCAATCTGATTATTTTGAAAAAACAGTTAAGAGAATGGGCAATCGAAAGATCTCATTAGAAGCCTTTATTTCTATGGAGGCCGATTGGAATATTTTAAAAAGAATATCCCAAAAGGTTTCAGATTTCCCCATCTGGGCTCTTCCAAATATTAATAATCGAGGTTCTGGGGAAACCTTTTATATCCAAATCACAGGAATGAAAGCAGATCCTTTCAATCCAAACAACATTGATCTTCAACTGGTCTTAGCTCTACCCGCCCTTAAAATACCCATTGGTCGAACTTTTCATTTCGACTTCCCACCCACAGAGGACAAAAACATATTCTCAATGAAAATAACTACCCTGCAAGCAGAAGACTCTCCAGTTGAAAACCTCTCGGGTTATTTTCACTTTTTCAGAAACCCACAAAACCCCAATAGAATCTGGGTTTATTTAGACATCTCAGTAATTCTTACTCATTGGCTTGTTTACGAATCTCTTCCAGAGCGTTTACTAAGTCGAGAATCTGGAGAACGAATTCGAATATTAATTGAAAACTATCAATCCTTTGAAAATACTAAACGATAATCAAATCGAATCAAAGCCCCAAACAAAAAACGGAACTGTAGGATGAGAATATAGAGTTTCACTTCCAAAAACCAATTGAACAACATCCCCTTCGGTTACAATTGAGAATTCGGAATTAGAAAATAGAATTGAATCCTTATTCTTTGACCAAACATGCTCAATTCTTTTAGTTTTTAAATAGTTCATATAAGTGCTGAGAAGAAGATTTTTATCTAATACTTTAATAAGTCCTAGAACACCTTCCCATTTATCTTCGGCTATCTGTTTTAGAATTGAAATATCATATTCAGCGGGTGCAATGAGGGTTAATGGCTTATCTGGAAAATATTGACTCTGACAATAAGCGATATTGCGCTGAACTTCCAAAACATCTCCACCCCACTCATGAATAAAACCGGTAAAATCGGCCCCTTTATTGATTGCAATGTAAGAGCTTAGTTTGCCGTTTTGTTCAGTAACAAAAACATTAACCCTAGGAATTTTGAGAAGTTTTTTTTGTTCCTCTAAAGAACGATCTAATCGACAGTTCTGCTTCTGATAAAGACGCCAAATAAAATGAGCATCCTTATCAAAATCCATGGGTCTCACAATACCCATGTTTTCCATTTTAAACTTAAGGGAAAAACGCACATCTTGCTCCCGACCCGAACGGTAAAAACCTAAAGGTAAATAAAAGTTAGGCTGGTCCGACCAAAGCAAAGCAATCATACAACCCCGTTTTTTAAGCTCTATACAAGCCTGCCGAATCAAATGGGTCGCATAACCTTGCCCTCGGTAATCAGGGCGCGTCACTACCGATCCTATGAGGCCCACTTTCATTCGAACAGAGGGGTGTTGAAATTCCCTATCTAAGATCGCCACATGAGAAACAACCTCATCCCCTTGTTGAATATAAAGAGATTCTCCTCCGGGGACCGCCTTAAAAACTGAAGGATATTCCTCTTTAACAGAACTCACCTGAGATTTCTGGGTTTCTGAATCTAAAAATTGGAAAATTTTTTCCTGAGTCTGATTAGAACTATCTGTAAATATTCTGTAGGAATTTTTTTGAATCTTAAGATTAGAAACTTCAGTCGACATGAAAAAGCTCCTTTAAGTTTAAAATTGTAAACCCAATGGAATCTAATTTCAAAACCTTATAAGAAGTTAATTTCTTCTATTAAAGAAATAATTTTTAGAATCTTTTACTTTTAAAATAGTGGGAAGATAAGAATAAACAAAGAAAGAAATAGAGCTGAAGCTACCGGAATAGTAAAATTATCATCAATAGGGGTCGGTAAAAGCTCAGCAAAAACACTAGTGAGTCCCCCCACGAAAGCCAAAAGAAAAGCTTTATCAGCAGAAAGCCCGAAATAACCTAATCCCATAGAAAAGGTAACTAGCGTACAGCTAATCCAATTAGCTAGAGCCCCTTCAACGCTTTTTCTTCCAATTAATTTATGACGTCCATATAAACTTCCAATCACAGCCGCTATAGGATCCCCAATAGCTAAATAAAGAACACTTAAAAGAACAATGGGTTTTGGGAAAATCGCAACAACAGTCAAAAGTCCCAATACAAAAAAGGAATTACCAGAAAAACTTCGAAGCTCTTCTCTGCGCATTATCTTTCCAAAAAGTCGTAAAACAACATCATTCATTTCTGGATTTTTCAAACGCAGAAAATCCAAAACAACAAGGGGGCCACCGATAAGAGTTAACAACAAAATAGCAGTCTGTTTTTCAATAAAAAAAGCATAAAGAGAGAAACAGAGCATTCCCATCATGAAGTGATAAAATTTTCTTTCAATATGAGGTAGGGAACGATGGCGATTTAAGACCTCTAATCTCGCCATCTTTACAGTTGCCGTAGGCCTCATCAAAGAGGAGGGAATTGCTAAAACATCAGAAAATAATAATTTCATTTTTTCTAACCTCAATATAAGAGTCAGCAAATTCGATACCCAATCCAAACAGAATCCTAATAATTAACATAAATAATTGTATTTATTTGATTTTTTATCGTGGTCAGAACGCTAAAAAAAAGCTTTTCATCCTATTTTGATGCGTAATTTATTACGCGATTTGGGTAACCCTTTTTACAATGGGCAAAAATTGTCCTGGCTGATTTTAGGGCTGTGATAAAATTAAAACCCTCATGAAAATTCAACACCTACAACGAGGTCCGGCACCTCTGGCTAAAATGCTTCTTCTTATCTTAGGGATTACCTCATTCGCAAGAGGGCTACTAGGTGTGACCGTCCCTCCCGAACTTATCTCAGCGCAATTAAACGCAGCTGAGTTAATTGCTGATCTTACCCTTAAATCACTGAATACGATTATTGATCCCTCTACCCACTTAAAAACAATTGCCTCTGCTGAAGTATTAAAAATTCACCATATTAAATCAGGTGAAAGCCTTAAAATTCGTGATGAGATTGAAATTGAATTCCCCGGTGGAGAGATAAATGACCGAGGAGTTATGTTCTCTGGAATTCCTCGCCCCTATAATGGGATAAGTTATAAAGCCTACTTAAATCACAGTGGCTCTGAATCTCATCATCGTTATGTGGTCACTGGATTTGAAGATGGATTTAAACCCATAACACAGCTTCGGCAACACTCAAGAAATAGAACAGATGGAAGTAATGGCTCAGGAACTGGCCCTTTTTTGTACTGGGACAGTCGCCATTTTCCAATCCCTTATTACATTTCAGCCCCCTCCTTCAAAAACCACCCGGATTACGTAACAGCTATAGAAAATAGTTTTAAGACCTGGAGAACTTATAATGATGTTCTCGTTGAATTTCTCTCTTTCGGTTGCAATCAATCAACGAAAAATGAAAATGACAGTTTAAATACAATTATTCTTCTTACAGATAATTGGCCTTTTGATAGCGCTGCAATAGCGGTAACTCGAAATTTTTATGTGGCTGGTACAGATGCAGATGCAAGTGCAGGAATGATTTTAGATTCCGATATTCTGCTCAACGGAAAAAACTTTTCTTTCACCACGACAGGACAAACGGGAAGTCATGATGTTCAAAATATTCTCACCCATGAAATCGGCCATTTTCTGGGATTTGGACATGAAATCGCTACTGTCAACGAAGAGGCTACGATGTTTGCAAGTGCAACGACAGAAGAAACCCAAAAAAGAAGTCTGCATGCCAATGATATAGCTGTTTTACGGTCTGCCTATTCTGGAGTCGGTAAAAAGTTTGAAAATGAAAACATGCACTGTGAAGTTTCAAAAAACAACGTGGGTTGCCTATCGGTTCATTCAAACTCATTTAAAACTAATAGCTATTGGGCTCTTCTCTTATACTTAGTTTTAACTTTGGGTCTTGGAAGATGGATTGTGACTAGGCAATTCATAAGTAAGTAAATCTTCAATAAGCTACTTTAATCGCTTCATGTCTACTTTAGCTTTGCTCGCAAAAGGACTGCTAGGGTATCGCTCAATCAGATCTTGATAAAAAAGCTTTGCCTCTTTGCCTTTTCCCATCTCTTTAAAGGATGCCGCTAAACGATAAATAGCATTAGGAACAAGAGCATCTTTTGGAAAGTTCTTTTGAAACTTAGAAAACTCAACCCCAGCTAAGCGATAATCTTTAGTGGCAAAATAAGATTCGCCTAATAAAAACTGAGCTTTTTTACCCTCTTCCGATTTAGATTGAGATTCAACTACCGATCTTAAAACCTCAATGGCATCCTCATACTTCCCGTCATCAAAAAGCCCTCGCCCCGATTCTAGACTGGCCTTGGGTTTTTCCTGTATAAGTTGTTTCTGATTTAATTCCTCAGCCACTGCCCTTTGCTCCAAAGCTTGAACACGAGCGGTTAAAGCTGTCCATTCCTTTCGAATCTCTTCCGATTCTTTTCTTCGGCCTTGAGCCTCTTCTTCAATCACGTTGCCTAGTTTTGCCATCTCCACCTTAAGTTCATCGACAGTGGAATCCACATCGGCTCGATCCCCACGGGTCTGAGTGACCTCCTGCTTTAATCTTTCAAACTCCTGCTCTCTTCTTATTTCGCTCTTAGTACGACAAGAGGTTAAAGTTCCGAGAATTACCCACAGGGATAAAAGTAAACAGTTCTTAAAATTTTTCATTGCTGTTCCTCAGAATTTTTAACTTTAAATGGATCTGATGAGGTTCCAGAGGATTCTTCATCTCCCACCCTGGTTCTCATTTGAGTTTGCCTCTGTAAGGCTCGATATTCAGCTTTTTCAGCCATTAAACGGGCTTTGTCGGCAAACTTTTTACAAGAATCAAAATAACCCTCAGCAAAATCTTTTTTAGCTCTCAAATAAAAATTCTCCGCTTTTCTAAAAAAATCAGGAGCCAAAGAATCGGCTTTAACTTTTTGAGCCGCTTTTAAAGCGACATCAGCAATAGCAAGCTCTTCAATTGGACGAGGATGACAAGCGGCTAGTCCCAAGAAAATTAAAAATCCTGAGACTAGCTGAAAAAAATAGTTCATGATCTATCTACTATTATTTAGATAATAAGATAAAAATAGCTCTTCGATTTTTGCTCCATGCGGCTTCATCATGTCCGGAATCCGCAGGTCGCTCTTTGCCATAGCTGATAGTATCGATACGATCTTTTTCAATTCCAGCTTTAACCAAAAAGTTTTTCACTGCATTGGCTCTACGATCGCCTAAGGCCATATTATACTCCACAGTGCCCTTTTCATCGCAGTGCCCTTCAATTTGTACCTTCGCAGTGGAGTTAGCTTTTAACCAACTCAAATTAGATTTAAGTTGAGCCTTTGTTTCGCCACTTAAAGAATAACTATCAAATGCAAAGTAGACCGTTTGAAGTTCGCTAGCAGCCATTCCCGCATCGCCCGCATTTCCAGTTTCGACAACCCCTTCTCCAGTCGCAGAACCGGACGTATCACTGGGATTCATTAAAGGCTCATCTGAAACAACCTCTTTTTTGCTACAAGAAGATAACGCAACAACAAAAACCAAACCCATAATTGCCATAAATGGGCTTCTTAACTGATGTAAACGACTCATTGTGAGACTCCTTTTTTTAAATGATCACCTATTTAAAACTTAAAACTTGCTTACTTAGTAAATACTACTGCAAGTCATCGTAATGATACACACATTATTCTAAAGAGATAAGTCCCTTGTCACCTATTTTTTCATTGATTAAAGTGTGACTCACTAAAAAAGAAATTTTCATGAAAAAAGTTTTAGCTATTAAGCAACGAAGATTAGGGGACACAGCATTATGGACCGCGGCACTTGAAGCGCTGCGCGAATCACTCGGGTGTTCCTTCGATATTGCCTATCCCGCGCCCTATGCAGCTCTTTTTGATTTAGATCCTCGTTTTGAAAAGCACTATCCCTTATCTTCCAATTTCACCTCTCAATGGGATACCTTGAAAGAGATTAGAAAGACCCATTACGATGCTGTTCTTAACTTTCACGCTAATAATCAAACCGCTTTCTTAACTCGATTTTCCAAGAGCCGAACAAAATTGATCCATCACCACAATCGATCGCCGCGCCATACCAAATTCTCAAAAACCATTCCTAACGTAGGGACTCCTATGTCAGCCCTTGAGAGAGATTTAAATGTTGTTAGAGGCTTGGGATGGTCTGGAAAAAGCCCTCAAAGTAAAATTTTTGTCAGTTCTTCGCACAAAAGACGTGGGGAAGAGCTTTTAAATTCCCATTTTAAATCTAGTCCCAAGAAAAAAATTGCTCTGAGTGTAACTGCGAGTCGCCCCTCTAAACAGTGGCCCTTAGAAAATTTTTTAGCTCTAGCTAGAGCTCTATCCAACGAAGCTCAAGTTTTTGTGTTTTATGATTCTCCACCCTCTTCCAGTCTATGGGCACAACTAAAAATTGAAACAACTGCAATTCACACAGCCGATCTTTCAAGTTTAATTGGTTGCTTAAGTTTTATGGATGGCTTTATGGGAGCTGATTCAGGAGTCAAACATGTGGCAGCAGCTCTTAAAATTCCTACGGTCACAGTTTTTGGGCCAGAATCCATTGGGGAATGGCATGGATACCCCATTGATCGCCATAAAGCTCTTCAGTTCCCGGTCTCTTGTAGAGATCACAATATCGATAATCCACTCTATGCCTGGTGCGGCCATGAAGTTTGTCCCTTAGCTTCTCATGCTTGCCTATCGCAAATCTCTCCAGAAAAAGTTTATACGGAAATTAAAACCTTGATGAATCTATGACTTACTAAGCAGTTCATAAGTAAGTAGACTTAAGAAATCCCAATAGATAAAATTCTCTGATGTATCCACTCAAATTTTTAGCTCTTCTTCTATTTTTTTCTTTTTGTGCACAAGCGGAACAACCCACCTACATCACTTTTCCTTCTGATGTTTCTTGGAGATCTCAAGAGAGCTCCCATTTCACTACTGTTTTTAGAGAAGGAAGAGAAGACTTAGCCCTTAAAGTCTTAAGTGCGGCTGAGAAAGCCCATACAGTTCTCAGTCCTATTTTCCCTGAAGGACCTAAGCATACATGGATTGTTATTGCTGATTTCAAAGACTCTTTAAATGGCTATGCCCTCAATTTTCCTTATTCACATATTGTATTTTTTGCCTCTCCCCCTTCACCCGGGGGCCAACTTGCAACTTTAGACGATTGGATCTACTCGGTCATTCTTCATGAGTATGTTCATATTTTGCATATCTATCCAGCTTCAGGGCTTTGGAAACTTATGAGAACCTTATTTGGCAGCTGGGTAGTTCCCAATGCAATGATGCCCTCTCACCTTCATGAAGGTTTAGCCACTTTTCTTGAAACCGAAAAAACAAAAGGGGGAAGAGGACAAGGCCCCCTTTTCTCTATGTACCGACGAGCAGCCATTGAAGAAAAATTCTGGGGAAAAAACTTTGTTCCTTTAGATCTTTTAGATGGATCTCTGACTCGATGGCCCTATGGAGCCTCTCCCTACTTTTTTGGTTATGAACTTTATGAAGAACTTTGGGAACAGAAAGAAAAACAGGGAATCTATGAACTTACCCAAAGTTACAGTTCTAATTGGCCCTACTTTATTAATAAGCCCTTAGAAAAAATATTTAATACAAACTATCCCAATCTCTGGGCTACTATTTATCAAAAAAAGGAATCTAAAACTCAAGCAGAAATCTCTAAAATAAAAAAAGAGCCTATTTCTGAACTTACCTACTTAACCCAAAACCGAAGTTATAAAGGCGGAGTTATTCTCTCTCCCGATAGAACCAAGGTAGCCTATGTGGCAGAGACTTCAAAAGAGGTGGCCACAATTTATACTTTAGATTTAGCCACAAAAGAGAGAAATCGAATAACGACTATCGGTGACAGTGGTTTTTCTAATCTTTGTTGGATAGGTGAAGCTAAAAATCAAAAACTTCTTTATATCTCATCCAGTAATCGAAATGGTTATGTCGTTAATGAGCTTTTTTCTAGAAACTTAAAAGAGCAAGATTCAATTCCCCTTAAAATCGAAGATAAAGTTATCTCTCATATTCATCGTTTAGCCTGTTCTACTACTGAAAATACAATTCTTATTTACTCTGATGAAAGTGATAAGGGAACAGTGATGGAACTCTCTCCTGTTTTCAATTCTGAAGATCAATGGAAGATTATTAGAAAATGGACTGTTCCCGATCGCCAATGGGTTACAAGCTTGCTCCCTGGTAAAACCGCATGGTTTGGAGTCAAAGAGCAGATGACGACCCATCTTTATCGATGGGATAATGAAACCCCTCAAAAAGTAGCCACTCTTCCTAAAGAGATTTTCAATTTAAAAAATGCTGCCGAACCCGACATACTAGAGGCAGTTTCAGATCTCAATGGACGCTACGAAATCTGGGAAATAAATGTTGCTAAAAAAGAGATGCAACAAAAATCACACCTTGTAGGGGGCATTAATAGCTTTGATAAAAAAGAGGGGGACTATTTAGTAAGCAGCTATCGACATGGGGGCTTTGATATCGCCTGGGCAAAGCCAGTTAAAAGGGCCCCTATCCCGTTTCCCCAAATTGCCCCCCCTTCTGAACTTCCTGAAAATTTAACAAGTATTCAAGCTCCTAAAACCTACTATCCTCTCTCAACTCTTAAGCCCCAAACCTGGGTTCCCTCGCTTCTCTTTGTGCCCGATGGAGTTCAAGTGGGAGCTTGGATACCCGGATTTGATCTCACTCAAAAACACCTTTACGATATTTTTGGAGGTTATGATACTCGAGGGCTTCCTTTTGCTAACCTGCTCTACACTTATCGTTTCAGAAGAAGCTCTTCTGTTTTTTTGGGGGTTAATTTTTCACCAAGTTATTTAAGAACCTCTAAAAGTTTCTTTAAACGCTGGGGAGGAAAAGTGGGTTACAGTCAAACTTTACCCTGGGGACTTCCTGCGATCAGTCTAAGCACTCTTTTTAATCGACTAGAATCCTCTTCTTTAGGCCCGGCCGAACAGTCGATAGGGCTTGAATTTGGACTCTCTAAATCTTGGGGATTTCCAACGAGAAAACTTGCTATTTCTCCTCTTAATGGAATTAAAACCTCTATAGCTCACGCTCAATACTTTAAGGCTCTAGGGAGTGATAAAAACTTCTTCACTACTGTAGCTTCAGTTTCGGCTTATATTGAAGGCCCCTTTCTAAGAAATAGCGCTTTCTATTTAGGAAATAAATTGGGTTACACCGAAGGGAGTAGTTTTATTAACTCATTCTTTGAAGGAGGTGGAGAACTTTTATTCTCGCAAGGGAGAGGATTCTTTTTGAATCGAGGTTTTTCCCCCAGCCTTTTTGCGGGGAGAAGAATGTTTGCAACCAATTTAGAATACCGTTTTCCAATTTCAAGAGTAGAGAGAGGTTATCAACTCTTTCCAGTCTATTTACACTCGATCCATGGAGCTCTTGTAGCCGACGCGCTTTCCTATGACTTGGGTCCTTCTCACCCCAGCTTTCCTAAAAATATCTTTAAGAAATTTTATACAAGTTGTGGAGTAGAGCTTAAGAGTGACTGGAAACTTCTCTACTACTTACCCACCCAAGTGCGTTTAGGGGCTTATCATGGGTTTGGCCCTTTCGGAGAAAATCTATATCTGACGCTAGGAGTGGAGGCGGGATTGTGAATAAATACCTGGCCCTAAATCAGGTATTAAAAAGAGGGTGGAAACAACTCTCGTTCAGCGGTGTCAATTACGGTATGTAACAATTTGATATGCATCTCCTGAATTCGATCAGAAGTTTTTGCAGGTATAATAATCACAAGGTCGGCCTTTTCTTTAAGACTTCCCCCATCTCGCCCAAGTAAAGCAACCGTTGGAATTCCCCTGTCTCTAGCCTCCTCAAAAGCAAGCCCCACATTTTTGGAGTTACCACTGGTTGAAAGGCCTATCAAAAGATCCCCTCTTCTAGCCAGAGCCGCAAACTGTCTAGCAAACACGTACTCAAAACCATAATCATTGCCCACACAGGTTAGATGGCTAGGATCTCCCAATGCGAGAGCTCCCAAGGGCCTTCTTTCTAAACGATTACGGCCGGTAAGTTCCTCCGCAAAGTGCATAGCATCGCAATGAGATCCCCCGTTTCCACAGATAAAAATGTTGCCATTGTTCTTGTAGGTCTCAACAATTTTTCTAGTAAACGCCGTACACTTTTCAATTTGGGCAGGGTTACTCATAAAATCGGTTAAAATATTATGAGCCTCTTGAAGGGCATTTTTCCAAATTTCGGTCATTTCCATCATTTCTACCTGATTAACCTCAAAGCTGCCTCGGCCGTCAAATCCTTTCCGGTAAAGAGCTTAGTTAGAGCTAAATAATCAAACTCCAGACCAGGAGCGAAGTATTTAGCCCTAAGTTTATCGCCAATTTTAGTGCTCTTGTAGCCAGTTTTAAATTCTTTGAGAATAGACTCATAGAATTGCTCTACCATCAAAATTCCGATGGCATAATTTTGAACATAAACTGGAGCCATAAGGAAATGCTCCACATCCCAATCGGCTTGCTCTACTGGGATTTCAACTCCCCAATATTCTTTATGCATTTTAGCCCACAAAGCTGCATAGTTTTCATCCGGGTTCAGATAAACCTCATGCTCAAAATCACTAAAAAACACCTGTCTTAAAAGAACAAAAGCCTGTTCTATCTGAGCTGATTTAATCTGCTTCTTTAAAATAGGAGTTAGTTTCTCTTTTGAGACTCCCGTAAATTCCCCAAGTATAGATTCCAAAAACTCTTTTGAATCGGCCATTCGCTCTAAGGTCATTGCGATGGCCTCAGTTTCTACTGAACCGAAACCTCTCAAAACTCCCAGTGGCTGTCGGATCTCTCCATAATGAATGGCATGCCCTAACTCGTGAATGACAGTGCTTGTATCTTCCCATTTCACCGGTTGTTTTAAGTTAGCTAAAAATCGAATATCCGGTTTGGGCTCAGATAACAGGTTTCCCTTAAAATCCACGTGAGGAGCTACCACTCCCATAGCAAATGCATGAGTGTTTTTACCTGGACGAGGATAAAGATCCATTAAGAAATTAAAACTATCGATATTAATTCCAAGGTTCGAGTAAAACCTTCTCGCCATATCTAAAACTGCTGTCTCAGGAACTTTCTTGAGGAATTCATTAACCTCTCCAGAGGAGGATTTTTCTCGTAAATAGCCCATATCCCAGGCTTCAACTTTATCAATCTTAAATTGTTTTCCTAATTGAGCTAAAACTCTTCTTACTTTCGGAGCTAGTTTAGTTTTAATCTCCTGAACCTGGGCTCGATAGTTATTATAATTAAGCTGGCCTCTAAAAAAACGGTACTCATAATAATTTTTAAATCCCGCAAGTCGCCCCTCTTCGTTGCGTGCTTTTATCAATGCCTGGAATTCCCATTCAGTCCATTTTTTAGCCCGAGAGGAATTAAACTTTTGATAAAGCTCTTGACGAGCTTTTCTATCCTCTAAAGATCTCAATTTTTTCCCATAAAGGGCCTTGGAAATAGGTTCCTTCTCACCAGTAACCTCAATCCTAAAGCTGTTGCTTTGATTCATCAGAGCCTCTTGACGATCCTGATTCGTCTTCTCCTTTGCAATGATCTTAGCATCGGTCAAGATAGAGGTCTCAAGAAGCTGTCTAACTCGAGAAAGCTTAGCTTTACTAGGAAACTCAGATAAGGAGAACGTCTCTGCGGCCCTATCAAACTGTATTGCAGTTTTTAAAATTCCAGCATTGTACGAAGTCGCTTGTAGAGCTTCAAATAATTTAGAAAGTTTTTTCTGAGACGCATCAGGATCTGCAGTCTCTACTCTCCATTGCTCAATTTGATAGTCCTGACTAACCTGATCCACTTCATTTTGGTAATTCTCTAAATCTTCTTTTAGGAACTTTTCAAATTTTTGAACCCAAAATTGACCAAGCAACACACCTGTATTTTCTTTACTGATCTCCAACTCCTTAGAAACGCATCCAGTAAGAAGAGCAAATACAACGAGCACAGTTAATTGTTTCATTAAGCATCCTTTGTGAGTTAAGCCATGTAGGGATAGCGATAGTTTCTAGGAGGTGTAAAGGTTTCAGAAACTGTTCTTACTGAAACCCATCTTAAAAGATTGAGCAAGCTTCCCGCCTTATCATTGGTTCCCGAACCTCTAGCACCACCAAAGGGTTGTTGCCCAACGACAGCCCCAGTAGGTTTGTTATTAATATAGAAGTTGCCTGCACTTTGAGACAGTTTTTTAAGAGCAATCACAATAGCGGCTCTATCTTGCGCCCAAATACAACCCGTTAAAGCATAGGGAGATGTCTCGTCACAGATTTTTAAGGTCTCTTCAAATTTATTATCTTCGTAAACATAGATAGTCATGACGGGTCCAAAGATCTCTTCACTCATAGTGCGATAAACTGGATTTTTTGTTTCTATGATAGTCGGCTCAATGAAGTAGCCCTCTTCATCGTTACATTTGCCACCCACAATAATTTCTGCATCAGAGCTCTTCTTAACCTCATCAATGTAACCTCTAATATTTTCGAAAGACCTCTTATCGATCACCGCCCCCATAAAATTTGTAAAATCGGCGATATCTCCAACCTTGATAGTTTTTACTTCGGCTACCAACTTTTCTTTAACCTCTTTCCAAATGCTTTTTGGAATATAAGCTCTCGAAGCTGCCGAACATTTTTGCCCTTGATACTCAAAAGCCCCTCTAACTATTGCAGCCACAAGACCTTCTACATCCGCAGAGGGATGAGCAAAGACAAAATCCTTTCCTCCAGTTTCTCCTACGATTCTGGGATAACTTCGGTATTGATGGATTTGATTTCCGATGTTTTTCCATATGCCTTGAAAAACTCCGGTACTACCGGTGAAGTGAACCCCTGCTAAATTTCTGTCTTTAATACAAAGGTCCCCCACATCGGCCCCACTTCCTGGAAGAAACTGAATGACTCCCGGAGGTAAACCCGATTCTTCTAAAAGCTTCATAATAAAATGGCCCGAATAGACCGCAGTCGAAGCTGGCTTCCATACCACAACATTTCCTAACAGGGCTGCTGAAGTCGTTAAATTTCCTGCAATAGCTGTAAAATTAAATGGAGTCACAGCAAAGACAAAACCTTCAAGAGGTCGATACTCCATGCGGTTCCAAATTCCGGGAGCCGACAGAGGCTGCATCGAGTACATCTGCTCCTGAAAATGAACATTAAATCTTAAAAAATCTATGAGCTCACAGGCGGAATCTATCTCAGCTTGGTAACAGCTCTTGCTCTGCCCCAACATCGTAGCTGCATTTAGAATAGGACGATATTTAGTAGATAAAAGCTCAGCGGCTTTTAAGAAAATAGCAGCTCTAGCCTCATAAGGCATCAGAGCCCAATCTTTAGCCACAGCTAAAGCTCCGCTTATGGCAGCTTTAACCTCTTCGGGTCCAGCCTTATGATAATGGCCCAACTTGTGCGATTGTTTGTGAGGCGGAGTTATAGTTTCTGTTTTTCCTGTTCGAACGGCCTTTCCGTTAATGACGAGAGGAACCTCTGTTTCGCTTCCCGATAAGGCTCTGAGAGAGGTCTTAAGATCCTTAGTTTCTAAAGAGTCGGGAGCATAATTTAAAACAGGTTCATTTTTAGGGGTCGGGCTTTGAGAAATACAGTGATTCATGAAGTCTCCAATCAATACTTATCAATAACATAGCCCGCAAAGGGGTGACAACCTGGGATCTCTTTAAGCAGCAATTCTCGGTGAGCCACAGCGCATGACAAAAGTGGAGTCATTCAAAAATTTGAATGAACCATCATAAAATTACCCCAATGGCACACCGAGACTCTGCGAAAAGGTTTTTCCAGCACTCCTCAATTAGCCTCAAAATTTATTCACCGAGAACTGCTGTTCTTTAGAACAAAAAAAGCGTGGACTCCAAGAGTCCACGCTCATTTAAAACTTTAAAATCTTATTTTCTTATTTTCTCTTTTTCTTTCTGCCTCGACGAGAGAGTTTAGCCTTGGAAACATCCCCTTGCTTGTCGATAAAATATAGATAGCCCACTTCTCTTTTTACCCCAACCTTCTCAACCATTTGAGGTTTCACTTTAGAAGGCTTTCGTCCTCGACCCATTTTGGCTCGAGATACATTTCCCTTTTTATCAAGATAATATAACCAACCTTCTTCTTTCTTGATTCCGACTTTTGCCACTTTGGTTGCCATGTTTCCTCCGGTAAATTGCTTCTAATAAACCGCCTTTTTTTATCGACGGAAGATTAAATTTTATCCCTCAGCCTCTTTTTTTCAAGTCGAAAAACGCCAAACTGAAAGATCCCACCATTGGCTTTCCCGCGTCACAGCCCCATAGCTGCCTGTAACACAAGCCGCTATATTAAGCTGGCTTAAAGAAGTTTCATTCCACACTGCGTCCTGAGTAAATTGCGCCACTCTTGCCACCCTAGGAAGCACACCTAACTGTTGTCGCATAAATAATATTTCGTTCTCTACAACAGAACGTTGATTAGAGGAAACATATAAAGTAATTCCCCACTCAACCAACTCCTTGGGAAGCTCAATCAATTTACCCCAAGTAGAAAAGAAAAAGGTCGGATCGATAAGCTCCAACGGCAAAGGCCCCATCTCTTTTCTTAACGATCTCAAGAAGGTTTCGATTTCATCTGGGGAGTTCCACAATATTTTCTTTTTCTGCTCTAAAACCTCTTGAGTCAATTTTTCGGGATATTTTTGTGAGTAGAAATTTAACTCCTCATCATGCGGGAGTTTATTTAAACCGACACAGTCAGTTCTGAGAAATATAGTAAATGGAATTTTTTTACCCACAAGAAAAGGAACTATACGGAGTAAAACACTCTTTCTCGGATTTTTAAAAAGGATCGCTGCAAATCCCTGACGCTTGCCAAGTTTAACTCTAAGCCCAATCTCTTCTAACTTTGAAAACTGGTAATACTTTTCAACTTCCTCAATCTGCCCCTCAAAGGTTTCTAGTTCAGAATCATTGATATGGTCAAACTCTAAAACAACCGAGTTACTTTGTCCTAACCATTTAAAAAAATTCATAGAGTTTTTGAATAGGTCGCCTTGGTTGGCACAGTAAGGTAAGCATCAAAGACCATCGCAATATTTCGAATAAAGACTCTTCCTAGATCAGAAATGGAAATAGCCTCGAAACTTACAGTTAAAATCCCCTCACTGCTAAAATCACTCAAATCTTTCAGCTCTTTTTCGAATTGAGATTTAAAATCTTTACCGAAAAGAGCCTTGTAATCTGAAAATCTTAAAATAAATTTGCACATCAACTGCTGAATAATCCACTTGCGTTCCTCATCATCCTGAGTGAGTAGACACCCTCTAAAAGAAGCAAGCCCCTGGGAAACCACGCTCTCTTCATAGATCTTAGCTTCTCGAATGTTTTGGAAATAACTTCCACCCACTTCCCCAATCGCTGAAGCGCCAATGCCTATCATTGCCGAGCCTCGCTTAACCGTGTACCCCATAAAATTACGGTAAAGAGTTTCTTTCTCTATTGCCAAAAAAAGCTCGTCTGTTTCAAGCGCAAAGTGATCCATCCCTATCGACCGATATCCATTTTGCGTAAATTCCTGATAGGCTTCAGTAAAAATAGCCAATCGATCGTGAATATCAGGCATTTCAAACTGATCCATGATCTTCTGATGAGGTCTTAACGAGGGAAGATGGGCATAATTATAAAGCGCTATTCTATCAGGTCTTAACGAAATGACCTGTTCCAGTGTTTTATGGAAGGAGTCCCTAGTTTGAAGAGGCAACCCGTACATGAGATCAAAATTAATCCCTTGAAACCCCACTTCTCGACAGTAGTTGAGCATCTCGCAAGTGAGTTCTACCGATTGAATTCTGTTAACCGCTTTTTGTACCGCCTCATTAAAGTCCTGCACTCCCAAACTCACTCGATTAAATCCAAGTCGTCTTAAAGTGGAAAGTTGTTCTCGAGTTGTAACTCTAGGATCAATCTCAATACTAACTTCAGCCCCTTCAGCTATATCAAAAACCTCCAAAGTTGCCTGGTGAAGAGTTTCAATCTCCTTGCAAGTCATAAAAGTAGGAGTTCCGCCCCCCCAGCTGATTTGAGAGAGAGTTTGCCGTGTTTTCATCACTCCTGTTACAGTTTTTAATTCCTGAATTAAAGCCTGTAAATAGGACCGACTTCTCGAGTGGTCTTTAGTTATCTGAATATTACAACCGCAGTAGTAACAAAGAGCCTCACAAAAAGGAATGTGAATATAAAGTGAAATCGGCTCGGTTTTCTCTGAAAAGATCTTCTTAAGTTGCTCTCGATACGAATCAATTTCAAGGGTTTCTACCCACTGCGGAGCTGTAGGATAGGAAGTATAACGAGGGCCAGAGGTTGAATATTTTTTTATTAGCTCTTTTAAACCCATAAGCTTATCGACTCCTCGATAAAAGCCCTCGCATTTTCAACGGGTGTGCCCGGTAAAATGCCGTGAGCAAGATTCATAACGACCCTTCTATTTAAACTACTAGCCTCTTTAACAAGAAGCCGAGTTTTAAGTCGAACCTGACCATGGGTCCCCTTTAATAAAATTACAGGATCTAAATTCCCTTGCAAAAAAACGGACTGTGGAAATTTTTTATCTAAATCGGTTAAAGACTCAATCTCATCCACACTAAAACCAGAAACAGGCAATGAGGCCATTAATGAAGTCAAATGGGTCGAGTGTTTAGTGAAATAGATAGCAGGAATTCCCTTGGATTTAAGGCCAGAAAAGATCCTATTTAAAACTTTGATGTAATAGCCTTCGAAGAACCATTTAGGCATATGCCCTATCCAGGTATCGAAAAGTTGAACCATATTAGCGCCTGACTCATGCTGCCACTCTAGATATCGCAAGGTCGCTTCACCCAATAGTTCTAAGCAGACTGTTAATTCTTCGGGCGCTGTATGCATCCATGATTTGATCTGCTCGAAATTTCGATTAGCTTTTCCCTCGATAAGATAGGCTCCAACCGTCCAGGGGGCTCCTGCAAATCCTAAGAGCGCCTTTTCAGAAGATAATTCATTTTTAATAATTTTAAGAGTCTCTCCTACAAACTGAGTATGATTAGAGGGATTAAAATCCCTGAATACTTGAAAAGAATTCAAAGTGCGTAGTGGAGTTTCAATCACGGGTCCTATCGACTCTTTCATGATAACAGGCAAACCTAAACCATACGGCAGTGTCAAAATATCCGAAAAAAATATCACCGCATCCACTGGAAGTTCATGTACCGGCAAAAGGCTAACTTGGGCTGCAATTTCAGGTTTCGTTGCCATTTCCCACAACGAATATTTCTCTCGAATAGCTCGGTAACTAGGCAAATAACG
>SXGT01376386.1_pt1 | contig 55371 bp, 39 predicted proteins | sample 3176221 | NCBI WGS metagenome assembly SXGT01 (sample SAMN11356862, study PRJNA531348) | freshwater metagenome | isolation source: freshwater sample F1-120 | place: China: Fuxian Lake, Yuxi | collected 2017-12-25 | reverse complement strand
GTGCTTCTGAACAGCGGGACGGGAACCTTCGCCCCAAAGGTCGACTATCTGACGGGGGCCAGACTTTCCTCCGTGGCAGTGGGTGACCTGAACGGCGACGGCATGCTTGACATCGTTGCTGCAAACTACGATGGCTACACGGTGAGCGTGCTCCTGAACAATGGAACGGGAACCTTCGTTGCAAATGGCGACTACCCTGGGAGGGGGTCGGCATCGGTGGCACTAGGCGACCTGAACGGCGACGGCAAGCCTGACATCGTCATGGCGAGCGGCATGGTGAACGTGCTTCTGAACAGTGGAACGGGAACCTTCGTCGTAAGGGTCGTCTACCCGACGGGGACCAGTTCGCAATCGCTGGCCGTGGGCGACCTGAACGGCGACGGCAAGCCCGACCTCGTCACTGCAAACGGAAGTATCAACACGGTGAGCGTATTTCGGAACCTCGGAACAGGAACTTTCGCTCCAAAGATCGATTGTCTGACGGGAGGCGGTCCATTCTCTGTGGCGGTGGGCGACCTGAATGGCGATGGCAAACCCGACCTCGTCACTGCAAACTTGAATAGTAACACGGTGAGCGTATTGCTGAACCTCGGAACGGGAACCTTTGCCCCGAAGGTCGACTATCCGACGGCAAGTCGTCCAGGCTCGGTTACGGTGGGCGACCTGGATGGCGACGGCATGCCCGACATCGTCACTACAAACAATTTTGGAAATACCTTGAGCGTATTGTGGAACCTCGGAACGGGAACTTTCGCCGGAGTGAACAGTCACTATCCGACCCAGACCGCTCCCGGGTCGGTAGCCGTGGGGGACCTGAATGGCGACGGCAAGTCTGATATCGTCGTGGCGAACTACGACAGTGGTACGGTGAGTGTACTTCTGAACAGCGGAACGAGGGCCTTCGCTGCAAATATCGACTACCCCGCGGGAAATGGTCCGGCGTCGGTGGCAGTGAGCGACCTGAACGGCGACGGCAACTTCGACATCGTCGTAGCGAACCACAGCGGCGGCACGGTGAGCGTGCTGCTGAACAGCGGAACGGGCACTTTTGCCGCAAGGGTCGGCTACTCGACAGGATTCGGCCCGATCTCGGCAGCCGTGGGTGACCTGAACGGCGACGGCAAGCCCGACATCGTCGTGGCGAACTCCAACAGCGGCACAGTGAGTGTGCTTCTGAACAGCGGGACGGGAACCTTCGCCCCAAAGTCCGACTATTCTGTACCCGCTGAAGCGTCGGTGGTGGTCGATCTGAACGCGGACGGCAAACCCGACGTCGTCGTGGCGTATAGTTACGCAGTGAGCGTACTCTTAAATAATGGTTTCATGTGCGACATGGATCCATGATGACAATGGATTCAAGCCATCACCCGGCGGAGGCCGAGGGCCAGCCTGGCGAGGGCGATTGGCGACAGGAGAAGGGTCGTCTTGCAGGCGATGACCAGGAGGAGCTCGGCTCTTTCTGGGGCGAAGGGAGCGCGGTTGAGCGAGCGCTCCGCGATCAGGGTGACCAGGCAGGCCGCGGCCAGGATCGAGGCGCTCCTCGCGCGGCGGGCCGGAGGGCCGGAGCGCCGACCTTCAATTCGGGAGCATGGTCGAAATCGGGGCAAGAAGCTCCTTGCGCTCCTCGGGCGTCACCCCGGGGGAGAACTCATCAAAGGAGCAACCCGGGCCGAGGCGTAGCGTCTTGAAGCTTTTGCGAGATACTCGAATCGAGCTAGGAGAGCGAGCGGCTCATCGAGGCATGCTCATGGATGTAGCGCGCTTCACACTACGGAGGTAGGAGGGAGATGGTCTCCAGGAGCAGGCGGCGCTCGGCTACCCGGTCCTCTTCATTCAGGCGCAGGATCTTGACCGTGACCCGGCCCTCCGGCGTCAGCGGTTGAATGAGGGGACCGTCGAGACGGAAGTGATCCGCCCAGCGTTGGACGCGTGGGTTGAAGAACCGGACCAGCGCCCCAGTTTCAGGGTCGAGCGAGCCCAGGTTGGGCCCCTTGTGCCTGTTGCAGCGCATGCAGGCCAGGGCCAGGTTGCCGGTCTCCGTCACACCGCCATGCTGAAGCGGGACCAGGTGATCGGGCTCGTGGCGATGCATCGCGACGGGCTCCGGCAGAAGGCAGTACTCGCAGCGTCCGGCGGCGCGCTGATGTACCTGCCGGCGCAGCTCGGCCGGGACGTCAGGCGGCACGGGGCGAGGCCGAGGACACGAGCAGGCGGCCCTTGAGGCGGACGATGATGTGCTCGATGCGGCCCAGCTCATCGAGCTCGGCCTGCTCCTCGGCGGAGATCTGCCCGCCGCTCTGGAGCGCGAGCAGCTGGCGGAGCCGCGCCTGGGCTCGCTCCGAGGCGTGATACTGGAGCACCTCGGAGGGGGCAGGTCCGGCGGATAGGAAGTCGACGATCTCGGTGGCCGTCTGCACCGCCGGCGTCCGGAGCCCGCACAGCCCGAGCTCCAGCACCGTGGCGAGCCACGCGGACATGGGCCGCAGGCGCTCCTCCATCTCGTCGGGGATCTGCAAGAGGATCTCGGCCATCCCGTGCTCCTGCGCTCACCCTAGCACGGCCGATCCGCCTCACCAGGCTCTGGCGACGTCCCGGTCGCTTCTCGTGCCCGGCGCCGCGTCGACCGGTCCCAGCCGGACGGTGCGCAGCTCCGGCGCGATTTCGACCGGCGCGACGAGCTGGCGCGCGTGAGCGCTCTCGAGGAGAGGGTCGCGCGCGTGGAGGCGAAGCTCGGCGTCGCGTCCTGAGCCATGAGCGTCGAATGGGCCGATTCGCTCGGGTCTCCGCGCAGGCGCGCTCAGAGAGGACCTTCGGTCAGGCCGTGGACGAACTGCTTGACGTAGGGGTGCTGGCTGGTCTGAGCCTCCTCGGTGGTGCCGTCGAAGATAAGCTCCCCCCTGAGCATCATGCCCACCCGGTCGGTGACCGTGAGGAGGCGATCCAGATCGCTCGAGACCATGATGACCGTGGCGTTCTTCGCCCGCTGCTCCTCCCGCAAGAGATCGAAGATCTTCTGGGAGGTGACCGGATCCAGGCCGGCCGCCGGCTCGTCGTAGAGGACGATGTCCGCCCGGGTGATGGTGGCGCGCGCCACGCCGACCCGCTTCTTCTGGCCGCCCGAGAGCCCGCCGGGTATCCGCCCCCCGAAGCCGGAGAGGGCGACGCAGGCCAGGCGCTCCTCGACCCTGGCCTTCACCTCGGCCTCGGGCAGGGAGTAGAGCCGCCGCAGAGGGAAGGCGATGTTGTCGTCGACCGTGAGGTGATCGAAGAGGGCGTTGTTCTGGAAGAGCATGCCGAACTTGCGGCGGAGCGTCTGGAGCTCCAGCTCCGAGAGCTGGGTGATGTCCTGGCCGTCCACATGAAGGGTCCCCGACTCCGGCTTGATGAGGCCCGTGATGAGCTTCAAGAGGACGCTCTTGCCCGCGGCGCCCGGGCCGATAAGCCCGTAGAGGCAGCCGGCGGGGACGTTCAGGCTCACGTCGCGGATGACGTGGGACTCGCCCCCCCCCGCCGTGCGAAAGGATTTGTTGACGCGCTCGAGGCGGATCACGGGCGGGGCTCCTCCTGCGCGACCCGCAGGCGAGCGAGCTTCATGTAGAGCGCCAGGACGGCCGCCGCCAGCGCGCCGACCAGCGCCACCAGCGCCGCCAGCACCGCCCGGAGCGCGGCCGCCGAGCCTCGGGCCACGGCCAGCGGACCCACGTGGGCGAGCTCGGCCCGGGCCTGCGCCGCCCGGGGGCGGGCGACGGCGACGACCACGACGTCTTCGGGCGCCAGGCGAGGCACGCCCGCCGCCACGATCCTCTTCACCTGGAGCTCGGCGAGCGGCGTGGCCTCGGCCCGGTACGCGAGGAAGACCGAGGCGGTCGCCTTGTCGTGGCTCTCTCGCAGGGGGCTGGGGGTCGGCATGTTGAGGTTCACGTGCGCGACCAGCACTCCGTCGATCGAGCTCAGGGTGCGCTCCAGATCCCCCGCGATCCCCGCGGCCACCTGGGCGTGCTCGGCCGCCGCGCCGGGGACGAGGCTGCCCTTCCCGATGGCCTCGAGCAGGCCAGGGCTCCTTGGGCGAGGCAGGCCCTCCTGGGCCAGCGCGACCAGGGCAGGGGAGGCGTCGGCCTCGGCGACGGTCACACGGAAGCGCCCTTCGAGGACCGGATCCGGCTCCTTGCGCGCGCCTATCCCGGAGGCCTCGAGCGCCACCACCGCCCGGTTGGCGTCGCCCTCGTCGAGCCCCGCCGCCACCGGAACGGCGCAGCCCGCCAGGAGCGCCAGGATCGGCAGCAGCAACGGCGCCCCCTCCCGCCTTTGCGGAAGCGCGCGCCAGGACGCGCGCCAGGGTCGATGCGAGCCGGCCTCCGGGGTCATCGCAGGCATCCTACGCGAGCTCCCCTGGCTTGGGGGCGGCAAACGGGGGCCATCGAGCCCCCCGGCATAAATGCCGGGGCACGGGCGGAAGCGCGAAAGCCCGGCTCTGTCGGGCTGACCGTGGTGGGGTCCCGAAGATAACCCAATGGGCAGCCCGCTTCGGGCTTGCGCGACTCTCCAGGTGCCCCGGCATTGATGCCGGGGGCTCTCCAGGTGTTTTCCTGAGGGGACGTCTTCACCGCGGGGGGCCGGAATGGGCTAGACTCGAAGCGTCGTGAGCGATTCCTCCACGGTGGCGCGGGTGTCCTCGTCCGAGCGCAAGCTCGAGGCGTGGGCGCCTCGCGCCGGCGAGATCATCGGCGGGCGGTACCGCGTGCAGGGAGTCATAGGCTCCGGCGGCATGGGCGCGGTGGTGTCCGCCGAACATATCCAGCTCGGCGAGCAGGTCGCCATCAAGTTTCTCAGCCCTCACCTGGCCCAGGACAACGCCAGCGTGGAGCGCTTCGTCAGGGAGGCGCGCGCCACCTCCCGCATCAAGAGCGAGCACGTGGTCCGGGTGCTCGACGTGGGCGCGACCCCCGGGGCCCCTCCGTACATCGTGATGGAGCTGCTGCGGGGCCAGGATCTGAGCCAGCTCCTCGAGCACGGGCCCCTGGCGATCGTCCACGCCGTGGACTTCGTGCTGCAGGCCTCGGAGGCGCTCGCGGAGGCCCACGCGGCGGGCATCGTCCACCGCGACATCAAGCCGCCCAACCTCTGGCTGACCCAGAGGTCTGACGGCAGCCCACTCATCAAGGTGCTCGATTTCGGCATCTCCAAGCTCGCCCCCACGAGCAGCGCCGATCTCAAGCTCACCGAGACGCAGTCGGTCTTCGGCTCGCCGACCTACATGTCGCCCGAGCAGATAAGGAGCTCCAAGAAGGTCGATCACAGGACCGACATCTGGGCCCTCGGCATCGTGCTCCACGAGCTCCTGACCGCGCGCCTCCCGTTCGACGGGGACACGGTGTCGGGTGTGCTGGCCAGCATCGCCGCCGATCCGCCGATGCCCCTCCGCCAGCTCCGACCCGACGCCCCGCCGGAGCTCGAGGCCGCGATCCTCCGGTGCCTCGAGAAGGACCTCGCTCGCCGGTGCTCCAGCGTCAAGGAAATGGCGGCGATGCTGCGGTCCTTCGCCTCTCCGCTCGGCCTGATCTCCGCCGATCGTATCGCCCGGATGGGAGGGCCCCAGGCGCCGCTCTCCCCGTCTGCGGGCACCTCGTCGAGCAGCGAGCACTCGGCGGTCGGGCTCACGGATCGCAGCCTGGCCACCAGCCACAGCGTGGATGGTACGGCCCGATCGACCCTGCTCGGCGTGGCGGTGGGCGTGGGAGCGGCCTCGATCCTCGTGATCGTCGGGATAGCGGCGCTCAGGGTCAAGGATCCCCCCCACGACAGGCTCGCGTCCAGCGCGGCGCCCGTCACCTCGGCCTCGGCCCTGCCGTCCCTGCCGCTGGCCGTGGCCTCGGCCGCGCCGGTCGGGGCGCCGGCCGGGGCGCCGGCCGCCTTCACTGCGCCCTCCTCCGTGGCCTCCGTCACAGGGCGCGGAACAGGTCACGTATCGCGTCCTGCCGCTCCGGCCCCTGGCAAGGCGCCCGTGGCGAGCGCACCCACGGCCTCCTCGTCGGCGCCCGCTCCGGCGCGCACGTACACTCCTCCTGCGAGCCCCACCTCCGACCTCCGTCTGTGATGAAAAAACACCACCGCTTCGCGCTCGTGGGCGCGCTCGTCGTCCTCGGTGCTTCCGGCCTGGCGCCGGGTGTCCACGCTCAAGGGAGCGCCGGGGGCGTCGCGAACGCCGAGATGCTCTTCCAGCAGGCCAAGGCCGACATGGCCGCCAAGAGGTACGGCGACGCGGTGAAGAAGCTCGAGGAGAGCTACCGCCTGGATCCTGCCGGCGGCACCCTCCAGAACCTCGCGGTCTCGTACGAGGAGGCGGGTCGGGTGGCGAGCGCCTACGCCCGCTTCCAGGAGCTCAAGACCAAGTCCAAGCTCTCCACCCCCCCCCGCCCCGATCGCGTGAAGCTCGCCGAGCAGCACATCGCCAAGCTGGAGCCTCGCCTCTCCCGCATCCGTATCCTGGTCACCGCGCAGGGCCGGGCCAAGGACATGGAGGTCAAGGTGGACGATACCGTGTACCAGGAGGCCTCGTGGACCTCGGGGATCCTGGTCGATCCCGGCACCCACCGGGTGGTGGTGAGCGCGCCGGGAAAGAAGCCAAGAACCCTCTCGGTCAAGGTCGACGACGAGGGAGTGATCGAGGAGGTGAAGATCCCCCCGCTGGAGGACGTGCCGCTGGAGGTGGCCACGCCGGTCCGCCAGGGCCCCTCCCTCGAGGAGATCGAGCGGGTGTCCAGCCAGCGGGCCCTGCGGACGACGGGCTTCGTGGTCGGCGGGATAGGCCTGGCCACCCTGGCTGGAGGAGCGGTGTTCGGCGTGCTCACGATCACGACCAACAGCGCCGCCAAGAGCGCGTGCCAGGACAACACGGGCGGGTCCCTGAGCAACAAGGGGAGCTTCGACGATCCGACCAAGATCGCCGACGCCTCCGGGCACTGCTATGGCAACACCGACGCCAGCCGCAAGAGCGCGGATCTCACCTCGTCGGCGCGCACCTTCGCCAACGTGGCCAACGTCCTGGTCCCCGTGGGCCTCCTGGGGCTTGGTGTTGGCACCTTCCTGGTCCTCAGGTCGAGCCTCTCGAGCGCCGCCCAGGCCAGGCCCGCGGCGTCCTCGTCCTCGGCGAGAGCCAGCTCGGTGAGCGCCAGGGTGGTCCCGTCGCTCGGTGGCGTGGTCGTCGAGGGGAGCTTCTGATGATGAGGCGCTCACCCCTGATCAAGCTTCTGGTGCTGGGAGCGATCCTGGGCGCGACCGCCCTGGCCTGTCAGCTCATCGTGGGGGTCAAGGACGATCCTGGCTCCAAGCGCCTGGACTCCGCCCCCGTCTCCGTTCTCCCCGACTCATCTCCGGACGCGGCCCCCTCGGACCGTTGCGCCCACTCCCTCCCTCCCCCTCCGCCGGGCACCACGGACCTGGCGGACGTGGCGCCCTTCTGGCTGGCGTTCAGGACCTTCGTGGGGATCAAGCGCGACGACGCGGGCGCGGTCGTCCCCATCGGCTACGATCTGGACGGGGTCTGCACCGGCTTCGAGGGGCCGACTGTCCGCGACGGCGGGGCCTCCTGCGCGTCGAACAGGGAATTTCCCGACCAGGAGGGGGGCGTCGACAACGTCTTCTCCGAGACCCTGCGCTCGCTCCCCAGCAACGCGGGCGACAAGGCCCTCGCCGGCTTCTCGGAGGACATCGACAGGGGCCTTCGCACGGTCCTCCTCTACGTCGAGGGCTACAACGGGACCCCCAACGATCCGGAGATCAAGGGCCGCTTCGTCCCGGTGGAGACCACCCGAACCTCCCTCTGCGACGGAGGTCGGGAGGTCAACCTCCCCGACGCAGACCACCCTGCGCCTCGCTGGGAGGGCTGCGACACCTGGGACTACGAGGGCACCCTGATCAAGAAGAGCGCGGATGGCGCCGCCGCTCCCGTCGAGGCGCTGATCTTCGGGTACGTGGCCAACGGGGTCCTGGTGCTGGACCTACGGAAGATCAAGAAGATCGATTTCCGCTTCGGGGGCCTGGCGCTGAGCGCGGCCGACGCGATCGTCACCGGACGGCTGAGCAAGACGACCGTGGGAGGAAAGCCAGGCTATGTGATGACCGACGGGGTCATCGCCGGGCGGGTCGAGATGACCGATGTCATCAAGACCGCCAGGCAGTTCATCTACGACGGGAAGAGCCTTTGCCACAACGAGGTCGCTTTTACCCTGGTGAAGGGGTTCTTCTGCGGGGCGCGCGACATCGCCGAGACCACGGGCCAGGATTTCGTGGAGGGGAAGCGTTGCACCAGCATGTCGCTTGGGCTCGGCTTTACCGCCGAGCAGGCCGGCGTGGGGATGGAGGCCGGCGCCAGTCTGGTTGCGGCCTGCGACGCCGGTCGGGAGGACTGCCCTCCTTGAGGGTTTCCTGGCGTGAACTCCTTGCGCCCCGCGTTCCTCGGTGATACGGCTCCAGCTACCTTTGGGTGAGGACGCGCGCGGACGACTTCTCTCCCCGCAAATCTGCCTCGTACCCTCTCATTGCCCGTGATACGGGGCGCCCAAGAGGTCTTCCTCGGCGCCTTGCAGTCACGAAAGGGCGCTGCTCCCGCGAGGAGCGCGCAAATCCAAGCTTGTCGACTCCCTTCACGGAAGCGCTTGGCACACTCAACGACCGCGCACTGCGCCGCCTCCTTGGCGCCCGCGCTTTCCTTCGTGGTTACGACTATGTGCGCCGCCACGCGGTCAGCGACACCTCGGTGGAGGAGGCCACTGCCCAGGGCCTGGTCCGGGGCACCGAGCCCGAGCCCTACCGGGTACGGCTGCGCTTGCAACCGGATGGCTTCTCCTCCGAGTGCAGCTGCCCCGCTTTTCCCAAGATCAACGGTCATTGCAAGCATGTGGCAGCCCTGCTCATCGGTCTACGCGACCAGATCCGCCCCCGGCAGCGCCGGGAGGAGCCCCTGTCCACGCTGCCTCCGGCGCCCACCGGGACGTACGTGAGCGGCGGGGCCATCGAGGAGGGCACCGGGAACGGGCAGAGCCGCCGCGCCAAGCGCCGGGCGGCCCGGGCCCTCAAGGTCCCCTTGCGAGCCGCGGCCTCCCCTCCTGTTCGCCAGGGCTTCTCGGTGGAGGGGCGAGTGTCGACCGGCATCGACGCCTGGCTGCCCGAGCCCATGCCTCCACCTCCCAAGCGGATCGAGTACCGGATGCAGGTGAAGCCCGGCTCGCTCACCGTCACCCTTCTGGACCCTGACGCTCGCACGCCGCTGCTGCCCAGCGCGCTCCTCGTGTTCCAGGCGCAGGCCCCCACGGCCGATCGCGACGCGATCCGCATGCTGGCGCGGCTCGAGAACGAGGGCCCTCGCCGGGTGGGGATCGAGGTCAGGGGCGAGGACGCCGCGGAGCTGCTCCCCCTGCTCAAGGGCCGCCGGGTGATCCTGGAGCCCCAGATGATGGAGCTCCGCTTCGGCGACGAGCCCCTCCGCCCCCGCTTCGATCTGGAGCTCGCCCAGGACGGCACCCAGGTGCTGGTCAAGTCGAGCTTCCAGCGCCCGGGCGATCCTCGCAAGTTCACCACGGCCCAGGGGACCTGGCTCGAGGGCAGCCCTGGCTGGCACGTGGATCCTCAGGAGGGCGTCGCTCGCCCTGTCGACAGGAGGGTCTCTCCGGCGGCGCTGCGCAGGCTCACCCGGGCGCCCTTCATCCACGAGCCCGCGTCCGAGCTCCCTCGCCTGATCGCCCAGGGGCTGCCCAGGGTGGCCCTCGAGGTCGGCGCCGAGCTCCCCGAGCTCTCCCAGGTCGCCGACGTGGTCGATCTGGTGCCGACGTTCCGTATGCGCGCGGGCGGCAGCCTCACCGAGGCCCAGGTGTCCCTCCGCGCCGCCTACGACGACCTGGAGATCGACGTGCGCGCCGACGGCATGACCCCGCCCGTGCTCCTCAAGCCGGCCTCGGGCTCGTCGAAGCGCGCAAAGTGCATCCGCTGCGACATCGCGGCCCAGCAGGACGCCGCGTCCCGTCTCCGGGACGCGGGCCTGGGGCCTGACGAGGACGGCTCGGGCTTCATCGCCCGGGGCGACGACGCGATCCAGTTCTGGACCGAGGGCATAGGCGTCCTGCCCGAGGAGTGGGATCTCTTCGTGCCCGACGATCTGGTGGACGTCCAGGTCCGTGGGCAGACCCTCTCGGCCACGGCCAGGGTGTCCAGCGGGGTCGACTGGCTCTCCCTTCGCCTCTCGTTCGACTCCGAGGGGGTGGCGGTCACCCAGGAGGAGCTGGGTCGCTGCCTGGCCGACGGCCGCCGCTACGTGAGGCTGGCCGACGGCTCCTTTGCCCGTCTGGACCACGCCAAGGTCCGGGCCGTCCTCCAGAGGCAGGCCGAGATCCTGGCCACCGGCGGGGGGCAGGGGGGCAAGCTCCCTCTGTCCCAGGCGGGGCGTATCCAGGAGCTGCTCGAGCAGGTGGGGCGGGCGCAGGTGGCCGGGAGCGCCAAGGATCTCTTCGACAAGCTCCGGGACATCGAGAGCATCAAGGGCCCCAAGAAGCCAAGGAACCTCAAGGCCCAGCTCCGCCCCTACCAGGAGTCGGGCTACCAGTGGCTCTGGTTCCTCCACGAGATAGGCTCGGGAGGCGTCCTGGCCGACGACATGGGCCGCGGCAAGACCATCCAGACCCTGGCCCTCCTCCTGGCCGTGAAGGCCGCCGACGAGAAATCCGACGAGAAGAAGAGGTTCAAGGCTCTTATCGTCGCCCCGACCAGCGTGGTCACCAACTGGATGCGCGAGATGGACAAGTTCGCGCCCTCGCTCAAGCACGTGGTCTGGCACGGCGGCGATCGCAAGGAGCGGAGGGAGGAGCTCGAGGGCGCCGACATCATCATCACGAGCTATGCGCTGCTCCGCCGCGACGAGGAGCTGCTGGCCACGCTCCCCCTGCGCTACGCCATCCTGGACGAGGCCCAGAACATCAAGAACCCGCTCTCGGCGACGGCCAGGGCGGCCAAGCGCCTTCGCTCGGACCGTCGCCTGGCGCTCTCCGGCACTCCCATCGAAAATCGCCTGTCCGAGATCTGGTCCATCTTCGACTTCGTGAGCCCTGGCCTCCTGGGCCCGCTCGACAAGTTCGAGGAGCGCTACTCCCGCCCGATCGACGCGGGCGACGCCAAGGCCGCGGCCCGCCTGCGCGCCACCATCCATCCCTTCATCCTCCGGCGCACCAAGTCCGAGGTGGCCAAGGATCTCCCCGAGAAGATCGAGAGCGATCAGATCTGCGAGCTCACCGGCGAGCAGGCCGCGCTCTACGCCGGGGTGCTCAAGGAGGTGAGGGCCCAGGTGATGGGCGAGGTCGAGCGCCAGGGCCTCTCGAGGAGCCACATCCAGATCCTGGCCGGCCTCACCAAGCTGCGCCAGGCGGCCTGCGATCCCAGGCTGCTCGGCCTCCCTCGCGCGTTCACCGACGAGGACTCCGGCAAGCTCCAGGCCCTGCGGGATCTGGTGGAGACCAGCCTCGAAGGTGGCCACAAGGTGCTGGTCTTCAGCCAGTTCGTCAGCATGCTCACCCTGATCCGCGCCGCCCTTGACAAGGACGGGGTGGCCTACGAGTACCTGGACGGCTCCACCAAGGATCGCCTGGCCCGCGTCGAGAATTTCCAGAGCGACGACGGCCCTCCGGTCTTCCTGATCTCGCTCAAGGCGGGGGGCGCGGGCCTCAACCTCACTGCGGCCGATACGGTCATCCACTTCGATCCGTGGTGGAACCCCGCGGTCGAGGATCAGGCCACCGATCGGGCCCACCGCATCGGCCAGACCCGGGTGGTCACCACCTACCGCCTGATCGCCAAGGGCACCATCGAGGAGAAGATCCTGGAGCTGGGCGGCAAGAAGCGGGAGCTGGTGGGTGCGGTCCTCACCGAGGACGCCGGAGGGGCCAAGAAGCTCACCAAGGGCGATCTCGAGGAGCTCTTCCGCTTCGACGAGTGAGCCCGAGGGACCTCTGACCGTGGCATGGTTCGATTCACGGGGAGGAGACCAGCAGGCAGCGTCCTCCCCCGTCCCTCGTCAGGTCCTGGCCCAGGGTCGTCGCAAGACGGGCGAGGTCCTACTCGTTCGCCTCGGCGCCGTGGCTCGTCTCGTAGGCCTTCACGGCGCCCAGCACCAGGCCAAGGAGCTTCATGAACTCCGGCAACCTGGCGCTCTTGGGCGCCGGGACTCCTCTCGACTGGGGCTCGCTCTCGTCCACGAGCGGCGCCATCTTGAACTCCGCCCCCTCCAGGGTACCCACCCTGAAATTCAGCATGAGCACCCTCGCCGGATCCGAGTGACCCGCCCTGGCAAAGGCCTCGGTCGCGTCGCGCCCGATGTACTCGCGGAGGATGCCCTGCCCTCCAGGGTGGGACTCCAGGAAGGTCGTGAGATCGTAGACCCCGCCGTCGATCACCACCCAAACCTTGCCCGAGGCGGCCTGCCGGGCAACCTCCTCCCAGGTGAAGGTGGGGAGGTGGGCGCGGACCGCCTCGGTCGATCGCAGGACGGGCTTCATGCCCTCGGGGTAGCCGGCGTTGGCGTTGATCTCGGGCTGGAAGGCCGGGCAGACAGCGGGCCCCTGCGCCGGGGCGAAGGGGTAGAGCGAGGGGAGGAACTGGGAGCGCGCGGGCACGCCCAGGGTGTTGGTCCGGATACCGTAGGGGTGAATCGGGTTTCCGTGGAGGCTACGCATCCAGGGGATACGAGGCAGCGCGGCGCCGAGGTGCCCCACGGTGAAGAGCACCCCCTTGACGCCGGTCACCACCTCCGGAGGCGGGGTCGGGTATTTCAGGGCCGTCCGGTACCAGTCGTCCAGCCCCGAGAGCAGCGCGGTGACGATGGGCCCGCGGACCTGCTCGGGGAACGAGGCGGCGACCTGGAGGAGGATGGTGTCGAAGAGCCGGCGGTTCAGGGGATTGTAACGGGAATAGGCACACAGGTAATCTTTGTACCATTCGTGCTGCTCCTCGTAGCTGTCGGTCAGCCCCTGGATGTTCATGGCGCGACCCAGCTTTATGAAGTGATGGAACCACCCCATGCGCTCGACCTCGGTGAAGGGGCGCCAGCCCAGCTTGCGGTTCCACTCCTCGGGGGTGAAGAGTATGCCCGAGAGCACGAACCGGAACGCGTCGTTGTGGATATAGAGGCGGCCGTGGATGCCGTTGACCCGCTCGATGCAGGCTCGCCCTCGCTTGCTGTCCAGCCCCCACTCCGTCATCGTGTTGAAGAGCCCCACGGTGTCGATGATCCTGCGCACCGAGCGCAGCGAGAACTCGCCGGTCGAGAGGAACATGGTGGTGAGGTGAGGGATGACCGCCGCCCGGAGCTCGTAGAGCGTGGCGAAGAGCTTCATCTCGGAGCGGAACTCGTAGCCGAGGAAATGGGCGATCTGGTCGTTGTCCGTCAGGGGGTTCAGCCGCTGCGCCTCCTCGAAGGAGGTCGGCTTCATCATGTAGCCCACGCGCCTCTCCAGCGCGGCGTGCTTGCCGATGTGGGCGCGCAGCACCTCGAGGAGCGCGGCGGCGCTCTCGTCCCCGGCCAGCTCGGGGCGGGCCCCGGCCTCGGCCACGAAGGCAGAGAGCTCGGCGCGCGGGAAATAGCTCTCGTTGGGCCGCAGGAGCTGCGAGGCCCAGCGGTGCATCCCTGCGGTCGCCTCGGTCGGGCGGAGCTCCGCCACGGCGGCGTGGGCCCGGACGGTGAGGTCCTCGATCTCCTCGTGCACGGCGTTGACGATGCGCTCGAGCGGCAGATCGGGGGTGAGCGAGAGGACCTTGACGAGGCCCTTGATGGTCTCCTCGTTCACCGCGTGCATCCTGGTCGAGACGTTCTTCACGAGCGATAGACAGGCGTCTTCACGAAACATCAAAATTCCTGCGTTACTTGGATGTATCCCGGAGGGTTCAGGCTGACTTTCTCAGAGCTCGAGCGGGCCCGCCTTCAGGAGCGCGTGGAGATCGGCGAGCGAGCCGCTGCGGGTCGGGTCCAGGGTCCGGCCCTTCTTGTTGATCAGGTAATCCGTGGTCATGAAGACCTTCATGCCGACGTTGGCGGCGCTTCCGTCCTCCTCGACGTCGTTGCCTATGAGCACGCACTCCTCGGGCCGGCACTCGAGGAGCCGGCACACCTCGTGGTAATAGGCCGGGTTCGGCTTGCAGGCGTGCATGACTTCGAAGCAGGTGACGAGCCCCCAGGGGAGGCCTCCGAGGTCGACCCAGGCCATCCGCTCCTCGATGGCGACGCGAGGCCAGATGGGGTTGGTGGCCAGGGCGATCCGGTAGCCCTGGGCCAGCGCCGCGTCGACCACGGCCCGCCCCGGGCCAGGGAGCCGGGGGGCGTAGTAGGAGCGCAGGCTCGGGAAGTAGTCCTTGTAGAAGGCGTCGTACACGGACCTGAGCTCGGCCTGGCTGCTGCCGATGCGAGGCCCCAGCTCGGCCCAGAAGACCTCCTCGTTGGAGCGCGCGGGGTCGTTGTTCACGAACATCGCCGTGACCGCGGCCATCACCTGGGCGGGCAGCTCCCGGGGGGTGGTCCTGGGGAGGACCGGCGCCCAGCGCTGGATGACGCCGCGGATGTACTGTTCGAACAGCTCCTCGTTGTGGAGGGGGAGCAAGGTGCCGTCGAGATCGAAGAGCATCCACTTCACGTTCATGTGCCGGAGGGCTAGCACGCCCTTGCGCCGGAGCAAGAGGAAGCGGACGCTACCATTCCATGGGGTGGCCCGTGAGCCTGCTTCTCGCATCTTGTCGGGGGTCTCTTCTGATAGACAGGAACGATGAGAAACCCGCTCTTGGTCCTGGCGCTCACCCTACCCATCGCGGCGTGCGGCCCGCCCAGGCTGTCCACACCCCTCCCGGACATTGCCAGGCTGGGATCGATCGAGCAGGTGATGGACAACCAGGCCACCGCGGCCGATCCCCAGTTCAAGAAGATCGGCGCGGAGAGCTACTCCGACGCGGACTACGCGGCCTTCTCCGAGGTGTCCGAGCGCATCCAGGCCACCAGCACCAAGCTCAAGGATTTCTCAAAGGGCCCTGATTTCGACGCCCTGGCTCAACGCCTCAACGAGAAGGCCAAGGCCCTGGGGACCGCGGCGGCGGCCAAGGACAAGGCCTCGGCCAGCGCCGCCCTCGGGGAGATGAAGGCCACGTGCAAGGAGTGCCACTCCAAGTTCAGATGAGCCCCACTCCGGTGATGTCGTGTACCCTGGGTGTGGCGTGGAGGGCTTCGCTTGGATCCTAATATGAGGGAGCTCCTGGATCTGGTGACGCGGTGGATACACTTCATCGCGGGTATCATGTGGATCGGCAACTCCATGCTCTTCAACTGGCTGGATCGTAACCTGGTGGTCCCGCCCGACAAGAAGGAGGGGCTCATCGGCGAGATGTGGATGGTCCACTCCGGGGGCTTCTACCAGGTGGAGAAGAAGTTCCTGGCCCCCTCCCAGATGCCGGCGGTCCTCCACTGGTTCAAGTGGCAGTCCTACACCACCTGGATGAGCGGCATCGCTCTCCTTGTGCTGGTCTACTACATGGGAGGGGGAGCCCTCCTGGTCGATCCTCTGGTGTCCAACGTCTCGGTGAGCACGGCCACCCTGATAGGAGCTGGCACCCTGATAGGGGGCTTTTCTGTCTACGATCTCCTCTGGCGCTCTCCTCTGGCCAAGCGCGAGTGGCTGGCCATGCTGCTCTCCCTGGGCCTCCTGGCCGGGGTGATCTGGGAGCTCACCCATGTGCTCAGCGGCCGGGCGGCCTATATCCACGTGGGCGCCATGATGGGCACCATCATGTCCGGCAACGTCTTCTTCCACATCATCCCTTCCCAGCGGGAGCTGGTGGCCGCGACCCTGTCAGGAAAAGCTCAGGATCCTGCGCTCTCCAACCATGCCAAGCAGCGCTCCATCCACAACAACTACCTGACCTTCCCCCTGCTCTTTCTCATGCTGAGCAGCCATTTCCCCAGCACCTACGGCCACCCCCAGAGGTGGCTGGTGCTGGGGGTGATCATGGTGGGCGGCGCCCTGGTCCGCCATATCCTCAATATCCGCTTCGACTTCAAGGCCTGGATCCCCTCTCTGACCGCGGCCATCTCGGCCACCGTGATCGCCCTCTATGTCCTGCTGGTCCACAAGGGCGGCTCGGCCGGCGCCTCCCAGGCCCTCTCGGCGGAGGGGCCGATCGTGACCTTCGCGGAGGCCCGCACCATCCTTCAGCAGCGCTGCATGCCCTGCCACTCGGCCACCCCCACCGACGAGGTCTTCAAGGTGGCCCCCAACGGGATCATCTTCGACACCCCCGAGCAGGCGCACCTCTACGCCGAGCGCATCGGGGCCAGGGCCGTTCTGGCCAGGACCATGCCTCTGGCCAACCGCACCAACATGACCGACGAGGAGCGGGCGGTGCTGGGCAGATGGGTGGCCCAGGGGGCCCACGTGGACCGGTAAGATCGAGGATCAGCCCCGGGGAGAGCTACCCCCGCAGGGTGGCAGCGGCCGCGGCCACGGCAGGAGCGCTCGATACCCCATCATCGATTCACCGAGGACCTCCGCTCGGTCGGCGCTCTAGATCGCGCGGAGCCTCAGCTCCTTGATCTGTTTCCTGAGCTCCTCGATCCGGTGGGTCACCTTGGCGACGTCGAACCCGGCCTTCGCTGCCCCGATGCCGAATGGCACCAGGCTCGCTGCCTGTTCGAGCACGGCGTCCCCGACGTAATCGACGAAGAACTCCTGGGCGGACGGTACTCCGTTGGGGTTTTCCGAGGATGGGAGCACGGTCCCCGCGAGCGCGGCCGCCCCGCTGTAGTCGTAGGATATATTGCTCCTCAACCAGTCGAAATCCGGCTCGCCTTCCTTGTTGGTCAGCATGGCCAACCGATGGAGCCTTTCGAGCTTGGCGGGGGGCATGGCGTTCACCTCGGTGAACAGCTTCGCCGCCTGGGCCCTCCGTACACCCCGGACGCCGGCGATGGCAGCCTTCTCGACGCTCTTTCCGATCGCCGTCGTGAGGCCGAAGGTAAAATAATCTGCGACACCGAAGCCCACACCCGTGCCCAGCTTCGTGGCGCACATGATCTGGTCTTCCTTGGCATAGGCCAGATCGATGTAACGCCTCATGAGCTGGCGTCTCGCGGATACCTTGTTCTGCGCAGCCTGGGCTGCAGGAGTCAGAGGCATGGTGCTTCACCGTCGGCCCTGCAAGCCAGGCCAACCTGCATTGGTACGCCAAGAGCCGCCCGGAAGTAAAGCGCCTCTTTCGGGGGGGGCCGAAGGAGGCACCTTTGCCGCGCCGCCCGTGGGGCGTCAGGCGTCGCACCTTCGGGTTTCTGGCCAGGCTTCTGGCGCCCTCTCGACCTGCAGCGCGGCGGCCGCGCCTATGCCCGTGTTGGAGCCCGTGATGAGGAGGGTCTTCGTGGACCTCGAGCCACGGATCTTGATATCACGATATTCCCGCGGTCGGGCTCAGGTGGCTGGCGCGCCGACCGAGATGATCCCCGCCTCGGCCTTCTTGTCCCAGAAGCCCATGAGGAGCGTGGCCAGCACGGAGAGGAAGCGCAGCGCGAGCTCGTGGTCGTCCTCGAAGACATTGATTTGCCCCTCTCGGCTCCCCTTGAGGAGGATCGCGGGCTCCCGGGTCGTGAGGGTGTTCCAGCGGGGGTGCGAGAGGAGCGCCTCCGCGCCTCCCACCACGTAGCCAGGGCCCACCTCCTGGCGAACCTCGCCGTCGCTCCAGGCGAGCTCGCACATGCCCTTCACGATGAAGAGGGAGTAGTTGGAGGGCTCGTCCGGACGCCAGAGGACCTCGCCCGCAGGCACGCGAACCTCCACCATATGCTGCACCAAGCTCGCCAGCGAGTTCACGTTGGCCTCCGCGAACACCCTCATCCTGCGCAGGAGGAGGATCTTCTCGATGACGCCCAGCGCTCGCTCCCCTACGAGCTTGTGAAGCCCGTCCTTCGGGGCCACGAACGGAGGAGGCTGCCGTTGCTGGCGGTTCTCGATCATCACGCGCTCGACGACCCAGTGAATGGTCGCCAGGAGCACCTGGAAGTGATCCTCGAAGATCTCGTCCATCACCTCGGCGCGCACCTCGTAGGTCTCGACGTAGGTCTCGGCGACCGACGCGGTGCCGCCGGCGGTACGAGCCAGGAACGAGAGGAAGCCAACCCCACCAGGCGCCGTGATGGTCCCGACCCGCCGCCCCTTGCGCATCATCGAGACGGTCCCGCTCGTCAGCAGGAAGAACGACCGGGGGGGCTCGTCCTCGCGCAGCAGCACGTCACCGGCCTGGAAGGTGCGCGTCCTGAGCGCGTGGGCCACCTGCGCCAGCTCCGGCGCGGGCAGGGCCACGAGCGTGGGCACGCTCCTCAGCCGGATGATCTTCTCGGTGAGCTCAAACCGTTGCACGCTTGCCTCCCTCGACGAAGAGCTCCTTCTCCATCAGATCACGGGCGCGAACGAGCAGGCGCTCGCCGAGCGTCGAGCGCAGCGCCGCCAGATCGACCGACGCCGGGGAAGCGGGCGAGCCGACGTCCAGGCCGATCTCGACGGCGCGGTACTCGGCGAGCGTCTTGAGCGTCCCGTCGACGCGAGAGAGGATCTGCCTCAGCACCTCCTCGTACTCCAGCGGTGGCTCCGCGCGAGCGCCCGCGGAAGGCTCGCCGACGATCGCGAGCACCCGCTCCCGCCTCGGGGAGCGGAGCAGGTTCTCGATGAGCTCCAGGCTGCTGGCGCGCACCTTCGGGTTCTTTCCCCGGAGTCCCCGGTAGATTCCCTCGAAGTCCTCGCGGTGCACCAGCTCCAGCAGCAGGAACAGGCGCTGCGTGGTGTGTACCTCCTTGTCTCGTACCATCTCGTGCAGGAGGTGGTGCGCGGCCTGGAGGGGATCGACATACTTCTGGGACGACGGCGGGAGATCGGCGTCGCTCTCGAGCACCTCGCGCCACCTCCCCAGCTCCAGCGCGTGAGCGAGCGTGGCGTCGACCATGGCCTGGAGCTTCGCGTCGTCCAGGGTGAGCTTGGGGTGACGCCGGCGTAGCTTCACGAGCTCGCGGAGGATCTTGTATCTCAGCACCCCGTCCCCGGCCTCGACCAGGTGCTCGAGGAGCACGGCGGCGGCGGGCTGGGGGTCGAATGTGGAGATGACGCGGGGGAGGTGGGTGAGCACGTCCCTCGGCAACGAGCGCTCCTGCAGCGCGCCGTCGATGTAGTCGAGGGCGCCGCGGATCTCGCGGAGCGCCGAGCGCGCGGCGGAGCGCGTCTCGTGGGGAGCGAGCATGGCGGTCAGCAGGGGCAAGAAGCGAGGGCACCCCCGGACCGCCATGGCGCTCGCCGCCTCGAGCTTGACGCGCGCGTCCTCGTGGGCGGCGAGCCTCTCGAGCCCCGCGTCGAACTTCTCCTGCCGCGCCTCCTCGATGTCCGAGGGGCCGCCTCCTCCATCGTCGGCCCGCCTCGCCACGTCGCGGATGGCCCGGGCGAGCTCGGCGTGGGTCTCCCAGGACGCGCCCGTAAGCCGCTCCTCGAAGCGCCTCCGGATCTCCCCCTGGTCCATCCAGCCTCGAGCCACCAGCGCGACCAGCGCGGTGACCGACACCTGGGGGTTGGGATCCTCGAGGCGCTTCTCGAGGAGCGCCCGATCGGGCGCCACCGACGTGCGAGCCCGGAGGGCCGCGGCGCTCACCTCGCCGTCGGGGTGTGTGTTGAGCCTGTCCGCGATGGACACGAAATCGGTCCTCCCCATGCGGGTGAAGATGTCCAGCGACCGGAGCACGACGTCCTTGCTGGGGTGATAGAGGATCAGGGCGGGGATGAGCCTCTCCTTGCGCTGCTCGGCCATGAGCTCGAGTGCGGCCAGCACCTCCGGATCACGGCTCGAGTTGAGCATCCCGAAGAGGAGCTCGAGCGCGCCCATGTCCAGCTCGGGCAGCTCGGCCTTCCCGGTGAGGCCTCCGCTCTTGAGGGTGCTGCGGAACACGTCCAGGTAGAGGCGGCGCATCGTCACCACCAGCCCAAGCCAGAGGGCTGCCAGGAGGAGGACGGCAGGCGCCGTCGACCAGGGCCTCGCCCCCACGGCGGCGGCCAGCAGGATGACCAGCGAGGCCACCGCCTGCCCTCCCCGGGTGCCGACCAGATCGATGATGGGCTTGACGCGCTCTCGAGTCCCGTCCGGCACGGGGACCAAGAGCAGCTCGTTGCTGGTCTTGTGGAGCGAGTAACGGAGCGTGCCGTCGAGCGCCTTGAGCCCCACCGCGGCGAGGAGCGCCCCTCCCGTCGCGATCACCCCGCCGGAGGCCAGGAGCAGCAGCGCGGGGAAGAAGAAGAGCGCTCGCTGCACCCCGAAGGTGCGAAAGACCCAGGTCGCCAGCGCCACCTGGGCCGCGAGCGCGAGCGCGTTGGTCACGGCGTAGAAGGTCGCGAAGTACGAGGCTAGCCTTTCCTTGGGGACCTCGCTGGCCACCACGCTCTTGAACAGGAAGTCCGCGAGCGTCACCGTCACCGTGGAGATCAGCACGATCCCCAGCACGCGCCGGGCGAACGCGTTCTGCCAGAGCACCCTCATCCCGCTCATGAGCGAGCCCCTGGATCGCTCGGCCTCTCGCTCGGAGTCGGGGAGCGCGGAGGCCGAGGGCTCCTCTGCCGGGGTGACGAGCATCATCAGTGGCAGCACGGAGGCGACGAGCATCGTCCCGGAGGCCAGGAGCGCGAACCTCGCCGGGTAGGTCCCGGTGAGCGCCCGGGCGAAGGCCGCGCCCAGCACGGCGCCCAGCACGCTCCCGGTGCCGATGAAGCCATAGAGGCGCTTGGCCTGCCTCGCGTCATGGATCCTGCCGAGGAGCGTCCAGACCTGGAGGGTGATCCACGAGCCTGCCAGCCCCGACCAGATGTAGAGCACATACAGTAGCCAGCTCCTCGGGGAGGCCGCGAGCGCGTAGAACCCCGCCGTCACCATCGCCGCGGCGACGAGCGCCGCGGCGATGGTCCCCTTGCTGTCGGCCCTTGCCCCCTTCTTCTGGAGCTGGGCGAGGCCGAGGGCCGCGAGGGCGATGAGCAGGTACATCCACGCCAGGTGCGAGGCGGGGACCCTGGCCAGGAAGAGCGCGTCCCTCGCGGTCTCCATGAGGGTGTGGCCGCTGGTGAGCCCGAGCAGCGTGAAGAAGGCCGCGAAGGCGTTTCGTCCCTCTCCGCGGCGTATATCGACGAGACCTCGTAGCATGGGGGGCTGCTTCAGTCGGGAGCTTTCGTTTCGTGTCAGAGCTTGGCCGTTCGGGCCGGGGTATGTTCATAGCGGACCGAGCGGGCGAGGAACACACGGCAGAGGGCCTCTGCCCCCTGGACCGTCCGGTCGTCCGGCACAACAGGCATCGCTCGGTGCCAATGTACGCGAGAAGAACCACCCCTCCCAGATTGTCGATTAGTGCTAGGCTCGCTGGAGCGGCGGTGCCCACCATCGAGATCACGACCCTGATCCTGGCCCCACCCGAGCGCTGCTTCGACCTGTCGAGGAGCGTGGAGCTCCACGTCGCCTCGACCAGGGATACAGGCGAGCGCGCCGTCGGTGGCAGGCTGCGCGGCCTCCTCGACCCGGGGGAAGAGGTCACCTGGAGCGCCCGGCACCTCGGCGTTCGCCAGACGCTGACCAGCCGGATCACCGCCTTCGAAAGGCCCCGCTATTTCCGGGACTCGATGGTGAAGGGCATATTCAGGCGCTTCGATCATGACCATTTCTTCGAGCCGAGGGGGGAGGCCACCGCGATGAGGGACGTATTCGATTTCGAGTCTCCTCTCGGGCCCCTGGGGCGGCTGGCCAATGCCCTGTTCCTCACCCGTTATCTGCGGGGCTTCCTGGAGAGGCGCAACGAGGTCATCAAGCGCGCCGCCGAGTCGGACGAGTGGCGCTCCCTCCTGGGTTCGCCCTGAGGACGCTCGGCCCGTCGGACAGCGGACGGATCGCGCGCGGGCTCGCATCCCAGCTCCTCGCAGAGCCGGAGCGCCACATCGAGGCGGAGGAGCTGGCCGAAGGATCGTGGCGATTTTCGGTGGTGACGATTCGTCGCCTCTCGGCGATCACGACGATCCTCGACTTGGCTCGGCGAGGACCTCGTCGAGCGACGAAGCGACGATGGCCTTCTCGAGCCAACGCTCCAGGGTCTCCGGCTCCTTCTGGGCCAGGATGTGCTCGCGCGCCGTGTCCGGCACTTCGATGCCGCGAACCCGGAGCGCCGTCAGCACTGCTCGCGCAGCTTCCTCGGCGCGCCCTTCGGTGCGTCCCTCGTCGTGGCCCACCTTGCGTCCCTCGTCGTGGCCCGCCTGACGGCCCGCCTCCCAGCCCTTCTCCCGCGCCTTCTCCCAGGTGTTGTGCATGGTCACGATGAACTCCTGTTCCTCGGGGGTCCGGCTCGGCGACTGAACGAGCACATGCTGCAAGTTTAGCAAAGTCTGCTCGGCCACCCCTCGCTCGTGCGCGTCCGCTGCGATCTCGTCATGGGCGACGGTGGGGCCGGAGAGGCCGAGCGCTTCCTTGCCTATCCTCTTGCCGAGCTGGTCGAAGCGGTTGCGCATTTCCCTGTCCACTGCCAGAACCGCGAGCCCTCTCCCTGACGACAGTTCCTCTATCGGCCGCAGCCGCACAGAGGCTGCTCGAAATCGACATCGGCGAGAGGACCGCTTGAGGTGAGCGCCGAATTTCTAGAGCGGTTGTGTGGCCCGTGGTCACATGGAGTGCACATGGAGAGCAGGTTTCCAGCGATCGAGCCCTACGCCGTCGGCATGCTCGACGTGGGCGACGGACACCGGGTGTACTGGGAGCGCTGCGGTAACCCCAAGGGAAAGCCAGCGCTCTACCTGCATGGGGGCCCCGGCGGAGGTGCGACGCCCGGCGCGCGACGGTTCTTCGACCCCGAGGCCTACCAGGCCGTCCTCTTCGATCAGCGAGGCTGCGGGCGCAGCCGACCCCTGGCCAGCGACGCCGACACCGACCTCCGCACCAACACCACCGCCCACCAGATCGCGGACATCGAAGCGCTGCGTGTTCACCTCGGTGTCGAGCGCTGGACCGTCCTCGGGCTCTCGTGGGGAACGACGCTCGGCCTCGCCTACGCGCAGGCCCATCGCGAGCGCGTCGCCGCGCTGGTGCTGGGGCTCGTGACCACCACGTCTCGCCGGGAGGTCACGTGGCTGACGCGCGATGTTGGTCGCATCTTCCCCAGGGAGTGGCAGCGGTTTGCCGAGGCCGTGCCCGCAGCGCTGGCGCACCTCCCCTTGGTCGACGCCTACGCCGCCATGCTGTTCGACGCCGATCCTTTGGTCTGCGCCCGCGCCGCCCGCGAGTGGTGCCTGTGGGAGGACGCGCACGTCTCTCTCTCGCCTGGCCATCGTCCCAACCCGTTCTTCGAAGATCCCACCTCCCGTCTGATTCTTGCCCGGCTCGTCACTCACTACTGGCGCCACGCCGCCTTCCTCGGCGAAGATCAGCTTCTTCGTGGCGCTCCCTCGCTCGACGGCATTCCCGGGGTTCTCATCCACGGTCGCCACGACGTCAGCAGTCCGCTCGTCACGGCGTGGCAGCTCTCGCAGCGGTGGGCGACCAGCGAGCTCCACGTCCTCGAGGACGCCGGGCACGGAAACAACGGCAGCTTCCCGGCGGCCGTCGTCCGTGCCCTGAACCGACTCGTCGAGTGACAGAGCGCTCGTGACCATGCCCCCGTCGTAGTTATCCGAACGATTCCTCCTGGACAGCTGACGATATGCCCCGTCCCCGTCGGTCGCGCGATGATATCAAGGTCGAGATGGGCTCCGGCCGCTCTCCCCACCTCCTCTCCTTCGCGACGGCCGCGCTCCTTGGCCTGGCCGCCTCGTCCCTCACCGGCTGCGCCCCGGCCACCTTCAACGTCCGCGCTTCCCGCGCCTACTCCAACGAGGAGGCCAGCGTCCCCGTGGTGCAGGATCGTATCGACGATCTGGTGGCTGTGAGGGCGCACCTCGAGGAGCTCCTGGCCGCCACGCCCTACTCCCCTGGCGATCCCTGGATCACAGCCCTCGAGCTCCGTGGCCCCGAGGCGGACAGGCTGAGAGCGTCCCTGGCGGCCAGGCCCCCTTACGCCGGAGGAGACTTCGAAGTCCCGATCGTCAAGCTCTACAGGCTCCACCTGGAGTCGGTGCTGAAGCAGGCCTCCGCCCCTCGCCCGGTCCCTGCTCGTCATCCCAGCTTGCTCGACGGGGTGGGGGAGCTGGCGCCCGGGGCGAGGGGCCTGAAGCAGGCATGGGCCATCTTCGACACCGCCGTGCGGGCTCGGATAGGCGCGGCGCAGGAGGAGCAGCGTATCCGGGAGGCCTTCGAGCAGAGCATCCGCCTGCTGGCCGCGCGTCCTCCGGATCCTCCCCGGCTCCTGGCCGCGCGAGCGGCGGTCGCCGGGGCCACGCTGGCCGAGGACCAGGCCCGGGCCGCGCTCGCAGGCTCGATCGCCGCGCTCGCCGCCGCCGATATCGGGGCCCCTCGCCCCGCGCGCACCGCCTGGGACGCCCTCACGGCCCTCTCGGTCGCCCTCCGCGTGGAGCTGGAGGGCCTGGCCCTCTGCCCCACGGTCATCACCCAGGCGATACGCGCCCAGCAGATCGCCGGGCGCGATCTCCCGTTCTTCAGGGAGGGCACCTCTGGCCAGGGCGATCTCCCGTCGCGAGCCCGGACCCTCGAGCTGCGAGGCCGAGCGGAGCTCCCCGTCCTCGAGCAGATCACGGGCATCCTCTCCGCCAAGACCGGATTCTCGAGGGAGCAAACGGCAGGATTTGTCCTGCGCCAGAGCATCGTCGACCAGATCGTGGGCGTCCAGCTCGACTCGCTCCGCGTGCACACCAGGCTGGACGGCGAGGTGATGTTCTATAACCAGCTCGGGACCTCGGGAGTGAGCGGCGATTACACGGGGAGGACCAGGCGCCTCGAGTACGGCGTCGAGCCAGTGGCCATGGTCGGCGGGCGTATCATGCTGGCCTTCGACTGGCTGCACCTTCAGAACGCCGCGACCCTGAACGGGGCCTTCACCACCGATCGCCTCTTCTCCACCAACGGCTCAATCACCAGCTCGGGATCCCTGGGAGAGCGGCTCGGTCTGCGAGGCCCCGTCAGCGACGTGGTCGATATAGGCGTCGGACTGTTAGGGATACGTACTCGCCTGAAGAACGCCACCTTCACGGCAGGCGAGGCCAGGGAGATCGGCGTCGATCCGGCCACCGGGAGGGACACCGGCTTGCTCGGGAGAGCGCCGCTCCAGCTCTCGTATACCCAGCTCGATATAGGCTACGACATCGCCTTCCTGATGTCCGAGCTCGCCGCAAAATACTGGATAGAGGAGACGGTCGTCGGCTTTCGTTACATGAGTTACAGGCTCCCTCGTATCATGTACGAGCTCAAGGACACCATGCCCCCTGGCTCCTCGAACCAGAACTTCGCCTTTGACCGGGAGAGCCCGGCCCAGGATCTCGGCTCGAGTTACTACATGGGCGGCGCCACGCTCCGCTTTGGCCAGGGGGAGGGGCGCGTCCTGTCGCTCTTCGGGGATCTGGGGCTCTACGGGGGCGCCGGGCCGACCTCGTACTATTTCCTCGCCGACAGGGGAGCCCCCGACGTGCCGGCCAACCGCGTCCAGCGGAGCCCCGCCGCCCTGGTGTTCGACGTGGCGGCCGGGCTGGGCGGGAGGGTCAGGCTGACGCCGAAGAAGAGCCGCTTCCGGCTCCTCCTCGAGGGGCAGTACCACGCCGAGGCCATCACCCAGACCATACTGACCGAGCTCCGCGAGACCCGGACCAAGGACGGATCGACCTTCACGGTGAGCAAGAAGGTCGACTTCGGCGGGACGGACATCTTCCACGGCCCTCGCCTGCAGCTCGTCGGGGTGTTCTAGCGCTGTCCGGTCTGGTACGCCTTGCACCCGATGATCGCTCCGTCCCAGGTCCCCCGCCGGAGGGTTCGTGTCCTCTTCTTGAACGACACGGCCCGAAATGGCGGGCCGGGCCGCAGCCTCTATTACATACTGAAGTTCCTGGATCCCTCCGTGGTCCACCGCGCGGTGGTGCTCCCTCGCCCCGGCGTCATCGCAGAGCTCTACGAGGCCGGGCAGGTGGCCGAGGAGATTCTCTTCGAGCCCAACCTGGTGGAAAATCCCATCGAGCCCTGGTCGCGCGCCATGACCAGGGAGGATTTCGACGCGGCCTTGCCCACGAAGGGGGCGCGCCTTCTCGGTAATCTGGCCAAGGGCTCCCACGCGGTCTACCGCCTCACCCGCCTGCTCACCCAGGGCCGCTACGATCTCGTCTATTGCAACGGCACCAACGCCTGCTTCTTCGGCGGCGCCCTCGCCAAAACAGCAAGAGTCCCCGCCCTCTGGCACGTGAGGTACACCAGCGTCCCGGGGGCCCTCTCCGGCCTCCACGAGCGCCTGGCGGCCAGCCCCGGGGTGGCCCGCGTCGTCTGCGTGTCCAGGGCCTCTGCCTCGCTCTTCCCTCGTTGTCCAGACAAGGTCGTGGTCATTCACAACGCCCTCGATCCGGAGGACTTCAGCGTCGAAACAGCGCCTCTCCTCCGCCGGGAGCTGGGCCTCAAGGAGGGGACGGTGGTGTTCGGGAGCCACGGCCGTATCCTGCCTCGCAAGGGATACATGGAGATGATCCAGGCCGGGAAGATCGCCCTGGCTCGGATGACCGCAACGGAGCGCTCACGTTGCCACTTCGCGGTCCTCGGCGACACCCCGGAGGATATACGCCCTGACCACCTGGCCCAGTGCCGCGCCATGGTAGTAGAGCTCGATCTGGGACCCTTCTTCACCTTCCTTGGCTTCAGGGCCGACGTCCGTCCCTACATCGCCGACTACGATGTCGCCGTGGTCCCGAGCGTCTACCCCGATCCCCTCCCGCGCTCCGTGATCGAGGCGATGGCCATGAGCAAGCCGGTCATCGCCTTCGACGTGGGCGGGGTCTCCGAGATGCTGGCCGACGGGGAGACCGGCGCGCTGGTCCACGCCTCTCCCCCGGACGTGAACGCCATGGCCGAGCAGTTCCTCCGCTACTTTCGTGATCCCGGGCTCAGGCTCCGCCAGGGGGCCGCGGGGCGAGCCAGGATCGTCCGCGAGTTCTCCGCGGCCACCCAGGCGACGAAGATTCAGGACGAGATCTTGCGCGCCGCCGGGCTCACCTAGTGCCTCGTCGCAGGGGATGTGAAGGGTTGCCCCGCGATCACCGTTCACAAGCCGCGCCGTTCCCAACGGTCGCCCATCAATCCTTCAATTCCCCTGCGACGGGCTCACCTAGAAGCCGGGGAGGAGAAGAGCGCCGACGCCCTGTCGACGTAGCGCCCTCGTCCCCAGGAGAGCAGGCCCGAGGCCTCGGCGCGGAGCAGCGCGCTGCGCATGTCCCCGGGGTGCAGGGCGATCCGGGTCGGCACCAGGCGAGAGAGCGGCCTGGCCAGGCGGCAGAAGGCGACGCTCGAGGCGAGCCGGGCAGGGGTGCGGCTGGCAAAGTTGAGCACCAGGCTCCGTCTGGCCTCCTGGCGAGCAGGATCGAAGACGGTCAGGTGATCTTCGGTATAGCGATAGCCCCGTGACGCGAGCAGCGGCAGGAGCCACCCCGGCATGGACCAGGCTGGAGGCACGAACCCATCGATCCTGAGTCCCGCCCGCGAAAGCGCCTGCTCGCCCTCCGCGAGCCTGGTGCAGGCCTCCTCCCGGGTCATATCGCTGAACTCGGCCTCGCCTGCCGAGACGACCTTCTGGGCAAATAGCCACCGGAGGCCCCCTGGCCTCCCCGTGCCGCTGGCAGGGGCGTCCCTGGCTCTCGCCCGGTGAAAGAAGCCGTGCAAGTACACCTCGTGGCCGTCCCGCTGAAGATCGCGGAGCCTCCCGCAGAACCTGGGGTAGGCCTCCAGCGGGGCTCGCCCATGGAAATTGGGCACCACCAGGAGCGCAGGCCGGGCGCCGGCTTCGTGGCAGAGGCCCAGAGCATGCTCGATCTCGGCCTCCCACGCCGGGGATACGTCGTGGATCGACGCGTGGAGGACAGGCATCCGAGGAGGGCTTGTCGTCAATGCTTCTGGGTGGCTTGCGCCTTGGCGACCTGCTCGTACTCGGTTTCGAAAAGGGAGAGCTGACTCATGACGATCTCGAGGTTGTTCTCGTTCATGTCGTTCTGTTCGGCCAGCGAGAGCTCCCGCATCTGCCGCTTGATCTCGCCCAGGCGGTCGCAGATCTGCCCGAGCTTGGCGAGATCCACCGTCCCGCGGTTCTTCTCGGCGTAGCCCTGGCGATACTCCTCGAAGATCCCGTTCGCGGCCGTGCCCAGCTCGCCCATGATGGTGGTGATGGGGGTGCCCTGACGCGATTTCCGGACCTCGACCAGCTCCTTTTCGTACACCCCAAGGCGCTCGGCCACGATACCGATGTTCTTGATATGGAAATCCTCCTTGAGGCCGGCGCTCTTCAGCGCTTCCATCCGGGATTTCACGCTCTTCAGCGCATCGACCACCCTCATGAGGAGCGCGGGGCGCCGGGTGACCCGCGACTGCCCCGCGAAGTGGATCTGGTAGATGGCGAACTGCTCGTTGGCAAGCGTGGCCAGCAGCCCGCCCTTCTCCTCCGCGGTGCCCATCTTCTGGGCCTTGTCGATCTCCTTGAGCTCGGTCTGGTACTGGGTCAACGACGCCTTCACGACCTCGAGATCTCGATGGAGATCGGGGACGTCGCCCTTCTCGGCGAGGAGCGCCACCATCCGCTTCTGGATCCCCTTGAGATCTGCGATCATCTCGGCGAGGAGCCCCATGTCCCTCGAGGAGCGGTTCTGGCCGGCGAAGTGCCTGGCATAGAGCGCGAACACGAAATTCGCGTCGGTGGCCTCTCTGGCAAAATCTTCGAAGATCGGGCCCGCCTCCTTGGCTTTCACGATGAGCTCGTGCTCGGTCTCGTAGAGCTTGATCGTGTCCTCGAGCTCGGTGCGAAGCGCGATGAGATCGGGCCCCTGGACCGCGGCGGGGATGGCGCCGGCGCGGGTGTGGATGTCCTTGAGACGGCGGATCAGCTCCTTGAGCTGAGCGAGATCCCGGGTGGCACGCGATTGACCGGAGAAGTCGGCCTCGTAGAGGCTCGTGATGAGATCGAGGTCGCGCCGCAGGTTGTCGAGGAGGTTCGTCGCCATGAGGCGAGCGTTCTAGCTCAACTCGCCGATCTTGGCGGCACCTTCTCGCCTAGGAGGCGCTCGTAAAGCGCGACCTGCCGTTCGAACTGCTCCTCCACGGTAGGGAGCTCAGCCGCTCTGGCCAGGGCCGCTCTCCGGAGAGCTGGCGGGTCTCGAGCGAGGAGCCGACGCAGGGCCAGGGCGCAGGCCCCAGGGTCGCCGCTCGCGTACTGCTCGGCGTACCCTGGCTCGGCCAGCTCGGCCGCTCCCCCCTGATCGGGCACCACGACGGGCAACCCGCACGAGAGCGCCTCCGCGATCGAGAGCCCGAAGGTCTCGCAGGGACAGCCATGGACCAGGGCGTCGGCGCTGACCAGAGCGCGGAAGAGCGAGACCCGGTCCCTCTCGAAGCCCATGAAACGGACCCGAGGACCCGCGAGCGCCTCGAGCCGAGGGCGCTCCGGGCCGTCGCCGAAGAGCGCCAGGGTCAGCGGGCGCTCCTTCCCGATCTCGGCCACGGCTCGGAGCACGACGTCCCAGCGCTTCTCGACCGCAAAGCGGCCGACCCCCACCAAGAGCACATGGCCCTCTCCCTCCCCCCGGATCTGCAGGCGAGCCCGGAGCTCGGGATCCGGCGGAGGCCGCTCGCCCGGGGGTAGGCCGAAGGGCAGGTGATGGACCCGAGGGACGCCATGGCCGGTCAGCTTGTCCTCCTGGTGGCGAGAAGCGACCAGCGTCGCGTCGCATCGCCGGCCGATCGCCCTCACCAGACCCCACCCTGGCCGGACGATCCAGTGAGGAGGCGGAAGGAAGCGCCGAAGAGTGGGGGCGCGAGACCTCAGGCTCCAGTCCAGGACGCTGGCGTAGGTGTCGAGGAAATCGGAGTGCCACTGGAAGGTCCGGACACCAAAGTCACGGTCCCGGGCCCCCAGGCAGGCCAGCGCCGCCACGTAAGGGGAGTGGATCTCGAGCACGTCGGGCCTCTCCTGCCGGATGATCGCTCGGATCTTTTCCGGCTGGACGAACGCGTGATAACTGGGGTCATACGGCATCGCAGGGCCTGATACTCGAATGATTCGTGCTCTTCCGTGCGCTTGTGCTAGCACCCGCGGCGCCTCCGAATCGCGAGCACCGGGCGCCACCACGATGTGCGTGTGGCCCCTCTGGCACAGAACGTGACTTTTGACGGTCAGATGGCTTCGAACACCGCCGCCCCTTTCGGAATAAAATTCGGTCACGTCCAGGATCTTCACGGCGCCCCCCAGGCGAATCGTGCTGAAAAGGACCCCACTGTCCCACCAAGCCGGGCCTCTGTGCGGTCCCTCCCGCGCTCGGGCTTCTCGGCCCCCCACGTGGCCGCCGGCCATGGCCTGGACGTCCACCGCATAGCGCCCTTCGCAGCGCTCGCGGCCCGCCAGGGGCGCCCGCTCCGTATTGCAATCCTCAGTGATTTCACTCGTATACCTTATGCCAACGGGGCCGCGTTCCAGACCCGCTTCCTCTACCAGGAGCTGAAGCAGTGCGGCCATGAAGTCACCATCATCGGCCCCCATGATCCGGATGCCAGTCCCGAGGAGCTGGCCCCGGGCACGCTGGAATTGCCGAGCCTTCCCCTCAAGACCTACCCCGGCGTGTATATCCCCATGCCCATGGAGTCATGGGTCTACGACGTGGCTCGCTTCGATTTCGACATCGTCTTCGCCCAGACCACCACCCTGCTCATGGAGTTCGGGGTCTGGCTCCGCAAGATGCGGGGCATCCCGCTCCTCTGCGTGAACACCACCCATCTGGCCGCCGCCTACGAGGTGCTGCTCCCCGAGCGCCTCTCCAAGGTCGCCGCGCTCCACACGGGGCTGGAGATCACGCTGAAGCGCCCTTACGAGCGCCTCTTCGCCAAGGTCTACAACGACTCGGACGGTCTGGTCGTCCTCAGCGAGGGCCTCCGCAGTTACTGGCGAGAGCGAGGAGTGACCGCGCCCATCCACGTCATCCCGCGAGCGGTGCAGCCGGAGATCTTCGACAAGCCCCTCGGTGAAGATCCCTACCAGCCCTTCCTCGGCGCGACCAGGTTCGCCAACGGTGCGCGCCTCCTCTGCGCCGGCCGCCATACCCGCGAGAAGGCTCAAGATCGCATCATCCGCATCTTTGCCCGCCAGATCGCGTCCAAGGATCCGACCATCACCCTCACCATGCTCGGCGACGGCCCCGAGAACACCTATTACCAGCGGGTGGCCAGGGAAGAAGGCGTGGGGCACCGGGTTCACTTTCCGGGCGAGGTGCCGTTCACCCGGATGGTCGACTACTACGGCTACGCGGACGTCTTCGTCCACGCCTCCCTCAGCGAGACCTACGGCAACGTGATGGGCGAGGCGCTCTGGTGCGGTACACCCACGGTCGCGTACGCCGACGGCATGGGCGTGAGCTCCCAGATTCGCGACGGCGTAAACGGCACGCTCCTCTCGCCGGGCTCCGGAGCCAAGGCCGAGGGAGAGGCCGACGAGGCCTTCGGTCGAGCGGTCCTCCGCCTCCTTGCCGATCCCGAGGGCCGCGCCCGCCTGGGCACCATGGCCTCCAAGATGGCCCGCGACCGCTGCTCGCCCCTCGCCGTTCAGGACCGGATCGCCACCGCCTTCAAGAACGCCCAGGATCACGCGGCGGCCTGCGGCCTGAGGGCCGACATGCGCCGGCCTCGGGCGATGCAGTGGCTCACGACCTTCCAGCACTTTCGCTCGTGGGCCACCGTGAACGCAGGCGTCTACCTCGCCGGCCACATCCGCCCCTCGTCCGAGAAGAAGCGCCCCCAGATCGTCCACCCCCAGATCGGCGACTGGTCCAGCGACTGAGCAGCGGTCCCGATTGTCGACGCTACCCGGGCGCTCCTGTATCGTCGTTCCATGAACGCTCCGGAGCCCTTGCCCACGTGGTTTGTGCTCCCTCGCGGTGGCCTCTACGTGCCGACCTCCGAGGGGGCGGTGCAGGTGGGCATCCCACCCGAGACCATCAAGGACGTCATGGCCGAGCGGCTGGCTCTGCCGGAGCTCTACGTGGTCCCTCACAAGCTGTTCGACCAGCGCCGCGGGCTCTCCGTGGCCGAGTTCGAGTTCCCTGCATACTACAGCTTCTTCCTCCTCAAGCGGAAGGCGAGGCTGCTCGTCGAGAGCGCGGAGATCGAGCGCCGGATCCGGGCCATCTTCCAGGAGACGCTCTTCGGCCCTGTCGGCAGGCCCGACGACTCGGAGTTCGTCGCCGGCTATCCCCAGGACACTCGCCCGGATTTTCGCGGCGAGGGCGAGTATTTCCGCAACGTGCCTGGGCGAGGCCGCCTGGAGGTGGACGATCTCGTCGAGTTCGTGCACTTCGAGGGAGGGGTGGCGCGCTTCGGAGCGGTGGAGATCCGGGCCCTGGGGGACACCTACGTCTTCCGCGACGGCGGCCGCGAGATCGCCCGGACACCGGCCGTGATCGAGCTTCCTCCGCGCTTGGCGAGCAGCTTCGAGATCGGCACCACTCCCTTCGCGCCGCCCGAGTTCGGCGTCACGGTGCTGGGGGCGAGCCACGGCTTCGATCCTGCGGGCAAGACCACAGGCTTTCTCCTGTGGATGGGCGGCCGCGCGATCGTGGTGGATCCTCCCACTGACGCCACCGAGTACCTGCGAGCCCGGGGCGTGGCGCCCAAGACGATCGACGGGGTCATCCTCACCCACTGCCACGCCGATCACGACGCGGGCACCTTCCAGAAGATCCTGGAAGAGACCAAGGTGAGCCTCTACACGACCCCGCATATCCTGGGCTCGTTCCTGCGCAAGTACTCCTCCCTCTCGGGCTACCCCGAGGAGGTGCTCCGCCGGACCTTCGTGTTCCACCCGGTGCGCATCGGGGCACCGGTCCACGTGCGCGGAGGGGAACTCTGGTTTCGCTACACCCTTCACTCCATCCCCGCGGTGGGCGTGGAGGCGTTCTACGGAGGCAAGAGCATCGCCATCTCTGGCGACACCCTCTACGATCCCGATCGCGTCAAGGCCATGTACGACGAAGGGGTGCTCGGCCGGGGGCGGTTCCGGGAGCTGCACTCCTTTCGGGGCCACCACAACGTGCTGCTGCACGAGGCTGGGATCCCTCCTCTGCATACCCCGGTCGCCAACCTCGCCAGCCTGAGCGACGACGTCAAGAAACGACTGTACCTCGTCCACATCGCCGAGAAGGACGTCCCCAGGGACTCGGGCCTCCGCCCCGCGCGCGTGGGCCTCGAACACACGATACGGGTGGACGTCTCCACGCCGGAGCACGGCGAGGCGATCGCCCTGCTCGAGGCTGTCTCGATGGTGGATTTCCTCCGCGATCTTCCGCTGTCACGCGCCAGGCAGCTGCTCCAGGTGGCCCAGCGGATCGCCCTGCCCGTGGGCGAGAAGGTCGTCACCCAGGGCACCCGAGGGGACGCGTTCTACATCGTGGTCAACGGCCAGGTGGATGTGGTCCGCGACGGGAGGAAGCTGAAGACCTACCAGGCAGGTGACTACTTCGGCGAGAGGGCGCTCATCCTGGACGAGCCTCGTCAGGCCGACGTCGTCGCCCAGACGGACGTCGATCTCATATGCATCGATCGAAATGATTTCCTGGCGCTCCTCCGGGGTAGCGAGATGCTCAAACGCCTGGAGCGCCTCGTCCGCGTCCGCGACGAGGGGGCGTGGGAGCTCATAGGGAAAAATAGCCTGCTCGGTGTGCTCTCCAGCTCCCAGAAGACCCAGCTCCAGAGCTACCTCTCGGCCCAGGAGGCCCCGGAGGGCGCGGTGCTCTGGTCCAGGGGAACGGTGCCGGACGCCGCGTACCTCGTGATCGAGGGCAAGCTCAAGATCGAGGCGACGGGGAGCGACGGGGTCCTCCTGGGGCCTGGCGCCTTCGTGGGCGAGGTGGACGCCCTGCGGCGGGGCTCCACGGCGCAGTCCACGGTGAGCGTCGTCAAGCGCGCGCGCGTCTTTGCGATCGAGCGGAGCGAGGTCCAGCGGTTCTTCGACGACAACCCCGGGCTGTTCCTGGCGTTCTTGGGGACCCGCTTCGTCGAGTGACGGGCCCTTTCACGGGCCCTTTCCTCCGCGCTCCTGTAGCCACCGGAACACCGTGGCGATGCCCTCGATCAAGGGGACGCGGGGGGCCCACCCGAGCTCGACGCTCGCCCGGGAGATGTCCGCGAAGGTGGCGTCGACGTCCCCGAGGGGTTGAGGCTCGTGGAGCAGCCTCGCTGCCTTGCCCGAGGCCAGAGACAGCGCCTCGACCAGCTGCCGCAGGGTGACCGGCGCTCCGGAACCCAGGTTGTAAGCGCGGAAGCCGGGGGCTTCCCGGTCGAAGGCGGACAGGACCCCTCGCACGATGTCGTCGACGTGGGTAAAATCCCGGAGCATGCTGCCGTCCCCGTAGATGGGGAGCGGCTGGTCGGCGAGGAGCGCGCGCGCGAATTTGGTGATGGCCATCTCGGGGCGCTGGCGCGGGCCGTACACGGTGAAGAAGCGGAGCGCGGTGAAGGTGAGCTCGGGCATGCGCCGGACACACGCCCGCGCGACGAGCTCCATGCTACGCTTGGACGCCGCGTAAGGGGATTCGGGCTCGACGGCGACCGCGTCCTCGCGCGCCGGCAGAGGCGTGGAGTTGCCGTACACCGACGAGCTCGAGGCCGCTGCGACGCGACGGATCCCGGCCTCGTGGGCGGCCTCCAGGACGTTGACCGTGCCCTCGACGTTGACGGACACGTAGCGCGCGGGCTCGGCGAACGAGGGGCGCACCCCCGCGAGCCCGGCCAGGTGCACCACGCCGACCGCCCCCCCGACGACCGAGTCCACGACGGGCCGCGACGTGACCGAGCCCTCGACCACGCCGATCCGGTCAGGGAAGGCCCGGACGAGCTCCGCCGCGTTCTCTCGCTTGAGGACCGCGGGGTAGGGCGCGTCGCTGAAATCGTCCAGGAGGGTCAGCCGGTGGCCTCGCAGCGCGAGGGCGAGCGACACGTGGTATCCGATGAACCCCACGCCTCCAGTGACGACGATCCGCGGCACCATGGACGCCCTCAGCGGTGGGAAGGGCGGTCGGCCGCTCGGACCGGGTTGAAAGACAATCCGACACCCTGGTACCGGAGCCCGGCGCGCGCCACGTCGTGAGGACGCCAGATGTTGCGCGCGTCGATGAGGACGGGCGGGAGGTTCGGGCTGCTGGCCATCCGGCGGCGGATCTCCTTGAAGTTGGGCGCCCGGTAGCTCCGCCACTCGGTGAGCAGAACGAGGGCGTGCGCTCCGTCGAGCACGTCGTAGTCCCGGTCAAGGACGGTGACGCGATCGCCGAGCAAGGCCCTGAAGTTGGGCCCGGCCTCGGGATCGTGGCCGATGACGGCGGCGCCCTCGGCGACGAGGGCGATCGCGAGCTTGACCGAGGGCGACTCCCGGACATCGTCGGTCTCGGGCTTGAACGAGAGCCCCCAGAACGCGACCTTCTTGCCCTTGAGGTTGCCCAGCGCCCGCCGCACCAGATCGCAGACGAAGGCGGTCTGCTCCTCGTTCACGAGGTGCGTCGCCTCGGCGAGCCTCATGGACACGCCGTGGGCGCTGCCCAGGGCGGCCCGCGCCTGGACGTCCTGGGGGACGCAGGAGCCGCCGTAGCCGGGGCCCGCGTAGAGGTACTTCTTGCCGATGCGCGCGTCGGTCCCGACGCCCAGGCGGACCGCGTGGATGTCCGCGCCCGTGGCGTGGCAGAGCCTGGCCAGCTCGTTCATGAAGGATACACGCATCGCGAGCATGGTGTTCGCGGCGTACTTTATCAGCTCGCTCGAGCGGGGATCCGTGACGACGACGCGCTCGCCCGAGAGCTGGAGCGGCGCGTACAGGTCACGGAGGAGCTGCCGGGCGTTCTCGCTGTGGGCACCGACCACGATCCGATCGGGCTTGAAGAAGTCGGACACGGCGTCCCCCTCCTTGAGAAACTCGGGGTTGGACACCACCTCGAGCTCCGCGGGCGACGTGGCGATGCGGCCCTGCAAGGCGTCGCAGGTGCCCACGGGGACCGTGCTCTTCACGACCACCAGCGCCGGGCGCCGAGCGACCGCCGCGATGACGTCGGCCGCGGCGAAGACGGCGCTCACGTCGGCCGCTCCGTCCGGCTGGGAGGGCGTGCCGACGGCGATGAAATAGGCGTCGGCCTCCTGGAAGGGGGGCGTGACCTGGGTCGAGAACGAGAGGCGACCGCTCCGCTGGTTGCGGCGCACCAGATCGGCGAGCCTGGGCTCGTAGATCGGGATGCGCCCCTCCTCGAGCAACTTTACGCGCGCCGGATCGATGTCGATCAGGAGCACGTCGTGTCCCAGATCGCTCAGGCCCGTGCCGGTGACGAGTCCCACATAGCCCGCCCCGAAGACGACGAGTCGCATCGGACGCGATACTTAGTGGAAAGCCTGGCCGGGCGCACGGGGTAAAGCGAGGCCCGCGGACAGGGTGGGTCGCGCCGGAACTTGGCCCTCGGGCCTCGGGCGCCGAACACTCGGCGCCGCCCATGCTCCCCACGTGGATGCCCACGCTCCTGCGGTCGCTGCTGGAACACGCGCACCGCTCCCTGGGATGGATCAGCTCCAGGACGGGCGTGCCTCACGTCGTGATCACCGCCATCGCCGTGGTCGTTGGCCTTCGCTTGCTGAAGAAGACGGCGCGCTTCGGCCTGGAGGTGGCCGCGGTCGCGCTGCTCCTCGGCCTTGCCGCGGCGCTCGTCGGTCTCCGGTTCTGAGCGCCGGGAAAAATGGCTCCCTCGCTCTGGGCGATCTCGCGTCGAGCGGCCCTTTGCTATGGTCCGCGGCCCCGGGATATCTCGCCCCACAAATCGAAGAGGGAACGACAAGCACCATGAAGCTCGAAGACCTGAAGATCATCGTCACCGGCGGCGCCCAGGGCATGGGCCGCCATTTCGCCCTGGCCCTCGCCTCTGCAGGCGCGAGGGTCGTCATCTGCGACGTCAACGAGCAGGGCCTCGCCGAGACGAGCGAGCTCGCCAAGGGCAGGGGGGGCGCGCTCTGGTCGTCGCGGGTGAACGTGGCGGACGAGGCGGAGGTGGGTGCCCTCGTCGAGCGCGCCCACGCCGAGATGGGGGGGCTCAACGCGCTCATCAACAACGCTGGCATCCTGCGGGATGGCCTCCTCGTGAAGAAGGACCGGGAGACCGGGCAGGTCAAGAAGCTCTCCAGGGAGCAGTGGGACGCGGTGATCGGCGTCAACCTCACCGGCGCCACCCTGCTCACCCGCGACGTCGTCGCCAAGATGGTCGAGACCGGCCAGAGGCCCGGCGTCGTCGTCAACATGTCGAGCATCGCTCGCCATGGAAACCGCGGCCAGTCCAACTACACCGCGGCCAAGGCCGCCCTCGCGGCCAACACCGTGACATGGGCCCGGGAGTTCGCGCCCTACGGGATCCGCGTCGGCTCGGTGGCCCCCGGGATGATCGAGACGCCCATGACCGAGGGAATGAACCCGAAGGCCAGGGACGCTCTGGTAGGGATGATCCCGGTCGGGCGTATCGGGGTGCCCGAGGACATCTGGCTCGCCGTGAAGTTCGTCCTCGAGTGCGACTACTTCAACGGCCGCACCATCGACGTCGATGGCGGCCTCGCCATGTGAGCGGCCTCGCGGCTCCTGCCGGGTAAGCCGGAAGCTCAGCTGGGCAGACAAGCGCAGGGCTCGATGCGAGATTCCGGCGAAAACGGTTGCGTCACAGGGGGGCGTCGCGCATGGATGAGGGGTAGCTGTGTGACGTTTTCGTGACAACTCGATGGCAACTCTCGAACTTACTTCTGCTTACACCAAAACACAGGAGGAAGTCTCGGCGGCCGACGCAAGCACGCTGCGGCTCGGCATCCACGACGCGTCGCGCGTGGAGTGGAGCGTCTCGGTGCCGCTCCCCAAAACGAAGCCGCTGAAATACGCGATCGAGGTCCGCATCAAGATCCCGCAGAACGTGTTCGTCGAGCACTCGCCATGGAAGCAGCTCCAGCACTTCACGAGGCTCGACGGGCCGCAGATGGCGAGCTCTGCAGACGCGCAGTCCATTGACGAGCTACGGCGGGGCGTGCTGGCGCTGGCCAACAAGCTGTCTCGCGCCAGCGAGGGCTTCTCCAAGCACTGCCGCCTCGCCGCATCGCTCTTTGCCACGACGCCGAACGTGGAGCTCGAGGGGACGCTGGCGGTCTGGATCGACACGGCGCAGCGGGTGGTCTCCGAGGGCAGGGAGCAGCTCGCTCGCCCCCAGCCGGGCGACGCCGCCGAGGTCACGCGCGAGCGCAAGCTGGTCGACGAGTACATGAGCGTGCGTCTCCTCGAGATGCTCGGCGTGGCCTCGGTCTCGCTGACCACCATGAGCGGATCGCGCTCGCCTCACGCCGCCGAGCTCGCTCCGGCGATCGCCTCGGCGGAGACCTGCCTCGGCGAGGCGCTCGGCGCGGAGTTTGAACACCGGAAGGCCGCGGGCTACGCCAAGGCCGATCCTGCCTCGCCCCAGGCCCTGGAGCGCTACCTCGATCGTGCCAGCCAGCTCAAGAAGCACTTCCAGGAGGTGCTCTTCCTCGAGCAGGAGAGCTACCAGATGGGGGACCGGATCTCCCACGTGAGCGCGGGCTTCGTGGCGCTCCTGGCGTCCACCTGGGCCTTTGCCTGGCAGCTGGCGCTCATCGACAAGGGCCTCTCCGCGGGGGCGCGCGTGGGCTCCGGGCTCACCACGGTGGCCCTGGTCGCGGGCATCATTTACGCGACCAAGGATCGCCTGAAGGAGCTCGGGCGCAACTTCCTCGCGCGCAAGCTGAACGACGTCTATGACGTGGGGCGCGTCACCCGCTACCGCGCTCCCTCGCGGCGGCTTCCCGGGCGCGACGTCATCGTGACCGCGAACGAGTGCTTCAAGCAGAGCGTCGAGAAGCTGCCCGATCCGCTGAACCCCGAGAGCGGCGCGAGCGTGCCCTTCACCGTGCTCCTCTACAAGAGCCGGGGCCGGGTGAACCCACAGAAGCAGCTCGAGGCCTCCGGCGTTCGCCGCGTGAAGCACGTCTTCCGGTACGATCTGTCGCCCCTCTTCAGCCGCCTCGACGACGCCTCCAAGCCGGTGCCCGTGCTCTGCCCGGAGACTCGGAAGGTCCGCTTCATCGACGCGCCTCGCGCCTACCGGCTCCCCATGGAGATCCGGGTCACCTGCGGCAGCCAGGTGTGGACCGACGAGGTCTCCCTGGTCGTCCACAAACGCGGCCTCGATCGCGTCGAGCGCCGGGAGGACATCGAGCTGCGCCCCGGCACCATCGACGGCGGCCTCGAGCCTTGAGCTGATTTCGCCGCTCGCCGCTCGCCGAGCGAGGTGGGGGCTGGTACTCCGTGCCGGTGACCGAAGAGCAAGTGAGCGTGGACAGTTCGGTCGGGGACGAGGACGCCCTCGCCCTCGTGTTCCCCGACTTCCAGGATGCGTGGATCCTACACATGTCCGACGATCTGATCGTCGTCGACAAGCCCTCCGGCGTCCCGACCCAGGCCCCGAGCCCCGAGGAGCCGGAGGATCTGGTCTCGCGCCTCAAGCGCCACCTCGCAGCGCGGACGCTGGAGCCGGATCCTTACCTCGGGGTGCACCAGCGGCTGGATCGCGACACCAGCGGCCTCGTGGTCTTCGCGCGCCGGCGAGAGGCGAACCGGGCCCTCGCCTCGGCCTTCGAGGGGCGGCAGGTCAAGAAGCGATACCTGGCCTGCGTCTCGGCCAGCCTGGGCCCAGGAGACCGCCGGGAGCTGCGCGACCTGCTCGGCCAGGGCGACGATGGCCGGATGCGGGTGCTTCCGCCCCGGAGCCAAGGGGGGAAGCTCGCCGTGACCCGCGTGGCGCGAGGGGAGCGGTCCTCCGTTCGTGAGCTCCTGCAGCTGGAGCTCACGACCGGACGGACGCATCAGGCGCGGGTGCAGCTCGCCCACGCCGGCGCGCCGATCGCGGGCGACGTCCTCTACGGCGGACCGGCCGCGCCTCGCCTCCTCCTGCACGCCGCGGAGCTCACCTTGCCAGGGAGCGATGGAGCGGCTCTGCTCACCTTCCGCGCCGAGCCGCCGGGCGCCCTCCGCCGCTGGCTGGCCAAAGGCGATCTCGGCCTGCGGATCTACGACGATCGCGAGGCGCTGGACGAGGCCCTGGCCGTCGCGAGGGAGCGGCGCTTCTCCCTGGGCCGCTCAAGACGAACCACGGCGTTTCGCCTGGTGAACGAGGGTGGGGATGCCCTGCCTGGCCTCGCGGTCGACGTGTACGACGCGTTCGCGGTCGTCCAGCTGTACGACGACGGCCCCGAGGGGATCTGGTCCGACCAGGCTCGGGTGAAGCGCGTGCTGGACGCGGTCTTCGCGCTCGGCTTCCGGGGCGTCTACCTGAAGCGGCGCCCCAAGCAGGCCAACACGCTCGTCGACACCAGGCGAGAGGATCTCGCGCCCAGGGGCCCGATCCTGGGCGCAGAGGCGCCCGACCCGCTCGTCGTGCTGGAGGAGGGGATCGCCTTCGAGGTCCGCCTGGGCGACGGGCTCTCCACCGGCCTCTTCCTCGATCAGCGGAGGAACCGAAGGCTCGTCGCCGCCACCGCGTCGGGGGCTCGGGTGCTGAACCTGTTCGCCTACACCTGCGGCTTCAGCGTGGCCGCGGCGGTGGGGGGCGCCTCGTCCACGGTGAGCGTGGACGCCTCGATCGCGGCCCTCGCCCGGGGGCGCGCCAACATGGTACGTGCAGGATGCATCGGTTTGGGCGAGCACCGCTTCGTCGGGGAGGATGCCTTCACATACCTCGAGAAGGCCGCGAAAAAAGGCGAGCGGTACGAGCTCGTGGTCCTCGATCCACCCAGCTACTCCACCTCCAAGAAGCGGCGCTTCGTGGCCGAGCAGCACTACGGGGACCTGGCGGAGCTCGCCCTCTCGGTGCTCGCGCCGGGCGGCCGCCTCCTCGCGTCGACCAACCACCGTGGGATCGGGCGCAGCAAGCTCCGTCGGCTCCTCTTCGGGGCCGCCGAGGCCAGGGGGCTGGCCGTGGCTCAGCTCAAGGATCTACCTCCGGGGGCAGACTTTCCACCGGAACCCGGCCATGATCCCAACATGAAGGCGGAGCTTCTCACGCTCGCCAGGGAGGGGCCAGGGAAGCGCCCGGCCTCGTGGAAAAAAAATACGAGGCAGGTGTAAGGGCCGTCCTGGCGGCGCGTTTTTATCGGACGGAGGCTGAACATGACCAAGCGTATCGGGCTCGTCGTTGCACTTCTTCTGACCCTGGCCGGCTGCGGAGGCGCGGCTCCCCCGGCCGCCAACGCGCCGGTCGCCAGCCACGGCTACGGCGGCGACGCGAAGGCGGCGTCCGCCGAGGCAGCCTACCAGCCGGGGATGCCGCCCCCACCCCCCGCCGCGGCGGCGCCTTCGGGTATGCTCGACTCGGCGCCGACCTCCCCCCGCGAGTCGCGCTCCGAGCCTTCGCCACAGAGCCGTCCTGGCCTGGGCACCGAGTGGGGCGAGAGCCGCCGCTCCGAGGTCCACGACGTGAGCTTCGTGCGTCAGGACGCCAACCGTCCCTTCGCCGTGGCGACGCTCCACTACAACGATCGCGCGGGCGTGGACGCGCTCATCTCGCTCAGGGAGCGCCAGGGCCACACCTTCCGCGACATGCCCGCGGCCAACGGCTTGATCTCGGTCTCGATCCGGGGCGGCTCGGGCGACCCGCTCGAGGCGATCCGCTTCGGCGAGAGGACCTACGTGATCGGACAGGCCGGGGAGCGCTACACCATCGTCCTCCAGAACCGCTCCAATCACCGCTTCGAGACGGTGGCCACGGTGGACGGGCTGGACGTCGTCAACGGGAAGACGGGCTCGCTCGACAACCGAGGCTATGTGCTGAACGCCCTGGCGACGCTCGAGATCGAGGGCTTCCGCCAGAGCGCGAACGCGGTCGCCGCCTTCCGCTTCGGCCGGGTCGCCGACTCCTACGCCGCTCAGACCGGGACCGCGCGTAACGTGGGCGTCATCGGGATCGCCATCTTCTCCGAGCGCGGTGACAGCTTCGACAACGATCGCGACACCCGGCTGCGCGACACCGCCAACCCCTTCCCCGGCTCCGATCCCCGCTACGCCCAGCCGCCTCCCCGTCGCTGATGTCCGGACCTTCGAAGGGCCCGTCGCGGAGGGCACTTTGAATCGTGCGATCTACATGGAAGGTGTCGGGGGCTTGGCCTCGAGATCGGCGAGGAGGAGGGGAGGGCCCTTGAACCTCTTCCGGACGAAGAGGTGCCAGAACAGGCCCAGCGAGGCGAGCGCTCCCGCGAGGACGGCGCCCGCCGCCGCGTTGGGAGGGAGGCTGCACACGACGAGGACACCAAGCGCCCACGCGGAGGCGAGCCACGCGACGGGGAGCCCCATCCGGCCGAGCGAGAAGGGGCCGCTCCGTCTCCACAGGCCCCGGTGCCGCGCCAGGGCGCCCAGGGCGATGGGCGTCCCGTAGCTCACGTAGAGCCCCATGGTGGCGACCTGGACGGTGAGCGCAAAGACCCGGTCGCGCAGGAGCGAGGCTATGGCGACGAAGGCGAAGGCGGCGAGCGCGACGACCAGGATCGCCGGCACGGGGGTCCGCGCCGTGGCGTGAACCTGGCGCAGGCCCCTGGCGAAGGGGGGGCCTCCGTCGCGCGCGAAAGCATAGAGCGTGCGCGAGGCGCTGGTGATGCGCGAGAGGCCGCAGAACCACATGGCGACCAGAGCGAGCGCCATGCCAGCGGAGCCCGCCCGGGGGCCCAGCGCGTGGCGCAGCACGTGGAGGGCCGCATGATCGTCGGCCGAGGCCGAGGCCAGATCGGGGACGGCGAGCGTGAGGGAGGCCGCGAGCGCATAGCCAGCGACGGCGCTGACGATCACCGAGGAGAGGATCCCGACGGGGGCGCGGCGCGCGGGATCGTGGGTCTCCTCGCTCATGTGGGCGGAGGCGTCGTAGCCGGTGAAGGTGAACATGCCCATGATCAGCGCGTTGGCGAAGCCCAGCGAGGTGTTCCCGTCGGGGCGCGTCGTCCTCGCCTCGGCCAGGAAGCCGAGGGGGTGCTTGGGCGCGAACGCCACGAGCGCCACCACGAGGATCGCGACCCCGAGGACATGGACCAGCGCCGAGAGATCGTTCAGCTTGGCCACCGCCCGGGTCGACACGGCGTTGATCGCAGCGTGGGTCGCGAGCACGGCGGCGAACAGGGCGAGGGGACGGATCCCCAGGAGCGCACCCAGCTCGCGGGAGAGGCCATAGTCTATGGCGGCCACGATCGTGAATTGTCCGAGCAGGTTGAACGCCGCCGTGAACCAGCCGAAGGCAGGCCCTCCGAGCAGGGCCGACCAGTGGTAGAGGGCGCCCGCCGTCGGGAAGGCGCTCGCCAGCTCCGCCATCGCCAGCGCCACGACCAAGGTGCCCGCGCTGACCAGGAGCCAGCCCAGCCCGATGCCTCGAGGGCCGCCCGGCCCCAGCGCGTCGCTGAAGGTCGTGAGGATCCCGGTCAGGATGCTGATGATCGAGAAGCTCATGGCGAAGTTCGAGAAGCCGCCCATCTCCCGTAGGAGCTCCTGGCCATAGCCGAGGCGGGCGAGCTCGGCCTCGTCGGTAAGTGCAGATTGCATCGAAAGGTCGGGGGTCTTCGGCCCTGCCTCGGGGCTCTCGGGAGGATCCGACATGGGCGTCGAGAGTAACGGAAGCGGCCTCCCGTCTCCGCGAGTTTCTGGCGTGCGGCCGGGCCCTTGGCATTTTGGAGGTCACGCCGCTCTCGTTGTGCTCTAGTTCCGCGCCGTGGCCAGCAGCAAGGCGAGTGTGACCCCTGGCGGCGGGCCATCCAACTTCGAGCGCGTGGCTCGCTGGATACGGGGGATCTCGCTGGTCGTCGGACTTGGCGTGAGCAGCCTGGGGGCCGCGGCCTTGCTCGGGCTGCTGGTGGAGAGCTTCTCGCTCAGGCTCATCGTCGCGCTGGTGGTCCTGGTCGCGCTCCCTGCGGTCGTCGCCGACAAGGCCCTCGGCCGGACCAAGGGGGTGAAGGACGACAAGCTCTCCATCGTGATCGACGTGTTCGCGGCCTTCTGGCTCGTCCTCTCGCTGGTCTTCGTCGGGGTGGCCCAGTCGCTGTACGTGAAGGAGGGAGATCGCGAGACCCGGGCCGGGAGCTTGTGGCTGGCGCGGACCGCGTATTTTCTGGGCGGTGTATCCCCGACCTTCCGCACCGAGCATGTGTCCGCGCCGGGCGCGTCCTCTGTTCCATCGGCGGGCCCCTCGGGCGTCCCGTCGGCTGGTCCGTCCACCTCGGCCTCGGCCACGGAGAACAAGTGATGCGCGAGCGCGCCGTCCCCGTCGCCCTGCTCGCGATGCTCCTCGGTCTCGTCGGCCTCCTGGCGTTCAGACCTCGCACCCCGCACCAGGCCCCGCTGGTGGTCATCCAGGAAGAGGGCAAGGCCGACTCCGGAGCGGCCACGGCCGACGGGGGCCTCCCGCTGGCGACCGTGGACGCGAGCGTGGTCTTGCGGCCGCCCGTCGCCCTGGGGTCTGAAGGAGGGGCCGAGGGCGGCGCGGCGGTCCAGGCCAGGCTGCTCGACCGTCCTCTCCGGGTCGCGACCCTGGGGTGGGCGCTTGCCGCGCCGGGGGTGATGCTGGGTCCAGCCCAGGATCACGAGGGTGCTGACGGCGGCAGGCCGCCCTTCGAACTGGAGCTGGCGCCGGTCGACACGCTCGCCCAGATCGAGGGCCGCCTGGTGCGGGGCGGGGCGGATCAGGAGGGCGCGGACGTCGTCGTGCTGCCGCTGCCCGAGCTGGTGGCCTCGTACGAGAGGTTGAGGGCGCTCGAGCCCCAGGCCTTCCTGCTGGTGGGCTTCTCGACCAGCAGCGAGTTCCTCTACCCGCGCGCCGGCGCCTCTCCGGGGAGGGTCCTGCCCGGGGACGTGAAGGTCTCGGTCAGCTCCAGGGATCGCCCCGAGTCGCTCCAGTGGATGGCGCTCTTTACCCTGGACGCGTTTGGTGTCTCGCCGGGCCGGGTGAAATTCCAGGCTGCGGAGGGCGACGCCTCGCCCTTCTTCGCCGGGCGCTTCACCGACAAGAACGACGGCAAGCACCTGCTGAGCACCTACGAGGCCGATCGCCTCATCCCGCTGGTGGCCGCGGCGCCCAAGGGAGCGCTGGACAGCCGGGGTCCGCTCTACCGGGCGTGGGCGAGCTCGTGGCTCGACGGCCTGGATCGCGCTTACAAGGACGCGTCCACCGCGGGGATGCGCCTGTCGACCAGGACAGGGGCCACGTTCTCCGCGAGCGTCCAGGGCAAGACCGAGCCAGGCGCCGCGCTCGACGCCTTCGGGCGTATGGGGCGGGTCGATCTGGCCGAGAACCTGCGCTGGCTGGCCCCGGGCCCCGAGCGCCCTGCGCCGCTGGAGGCCCTGTTCTTGCGCAACCTGGAGGCCTTTCGCCAGGCCGGGCTGGTCGTGGCTCCGGCGCCGCCGAGCGCCGTGCAGGGCGCGGCGGTCGCCGAGATAGGCAGGGGCGTGAAGCCCGCGGTCGAGAAGGTGGCCACCCCTCGGGGGGACCCGCCTCTGCTGGTGCGTCGAGAGCCGGGTCCCATCGACGACGCCGAGCTCCAGCGGCTGGTGCTGGTCTACTCTGCCGTCTTCGATCGAGCCCCGCTCCGGGTCTCCCTGAAGGGCGGCGACAAGGCCTCCACGGCCTTCGTGGAGGCCACCCGCAGCAAGCTGGGCCTCCCTCCCGAGAAGCTCCTGGTAGGAAAGACCCCCATGGCTGGCGCGTCGGCCATCCTCGAGGTGCTGCGCCGCGAGCCCTGAGCCGAGGGTGACGGGAGCGCGTGCTCCGCGTCCCACCCTTGACAAACAACACCACACGGTCTTCCGTACGCGGGCCCTGGAGGTCATGCGTGAAGGAATCCGAGTCGTCCGAGAAGAATATGGCTCCCACGAACGCCAACGCCGCTGCTGACGCGGCGGCTTCGGAGAAGTCCAAAGGGCATCCGCGTGGCCTCTACATCCTCTTCTTTACCGAGATGTGGGAGCGCTTTGGCTACTACGGGATGCGCGCCCTGCTCGTCCTCTACATGATCAACTACCTGCAGTGGCAACCGCAGGCGTCTTCTTCCGTCTACAAGTGGTACACGAGCCTCGTCTACCTGACGCCGCTCGCTGGCGGGTTCATCGCCGACAGGCTCCTCGGCCTGCGCGCCAGCATCGTCGTCGGCGGCGCGCTCATGGCTGCAGGCTACTTCATGTTGGGTGTAGAGGCTCTCTTCTACCCCGCGCTCGGGTTCATCATCGCGGGCAACGGCTTCTTCAAGCCCAACATCTCCACGATGGTCGGCAAGATGTACGGCGAAGGGGACGCGAGGCGCGACGGCGCATTCACGATCTTCTACATGGGGATCAACATCGGCGCGTTCTTCTCGCCGCTGGTCTGCGGGACGCTCGCCGACAAGTTTGCCCCCAAGTACGGCTTCATGGCGGCCGGCGTCGGGATGCTCGTCGGGCTCACGATCTTCCTCCTCGGGCAGGCGCGCGTGTCGAAGGACATCGCCGAGGCCGGCGGCTCGCTCGCCGTCGCCCGGGCCCCGCGCGCCGAGGTCGCGAGCACGGCGGGGGTCGACGAGGCGGCCGAGCCCGGAGCCCGCGGGGTGGCGGGCCTCTTCGCCAAGGTCTACCCGCTCCTCATGATCGGAGTGGGGATAGGCGTACCCATCTATTACGTTCTCCAGGTCGTGCGCGGCGCCGCTCCGCTCCGGGACGCGATCATGCCGATTGCGTTCGCCGGGATCAGCGGCGCAATGGGGTTCACGCTCCTGACCATCAAGGGAGCGTCGCGCGATCGCAGCACGGTCATCTTCGTGCTGTTCATGTTCGCCGTCCTCTTCTGGATGGCCTTCGAACAGGCGGGCAACGCGCTCAACATCTGGGCCGACGTGCACACCGACCGCGCCATAGGCACGTTCACTTATCCGGCGTCGTGGTGGCAGTCTGGCAACGCCATCTTCATCGTGATCCTGGCGCCCGTCTACGCGGCGCTCTGGGTCTTTCTGGCGCGCACGGGCAAGGAGCCGTCCACGCCCACCAAGATGGTCCTCGCGATGGTGTTCATGGTCCTGTCCTTCGGGGCCATGGTCTTCGGCGCGGCGTCCGAGAACGCCCACGAGAGCCGCATCGCCGTGGAGAAGCTGCCGCCTCAGGTGCAGGTGGAGGGGGACGCCCTCATGTGGGCCGGCGAGAAGGGGGAAGAGGCCTACCTCGACGCCAAGCGCCTCACGTACGACGCGGCCCGCAAGGAGCTGGTCGTCCGGGGAGTGCTCCCGCCCTTCGTCGTGAACGACGCGCTCAAGCGCACCGCGCCGGGCGAGTGGATCAAGGAGATCGATCGCGCGGAGGAGGAGGCGAAGAAGGCCAAGGAGGGCGCGCCGGTGGAGGTGAAGCTCGCGCTCCCGGTGGCGTTCGAGCCTCCGCTCGACGAGAAGGAGCAGAAGGACCACAAGATCGCGTTGGGCAAGGAGGGCGCGTGGGTATTCACGGGGCCGCTCGACGCGCCGACCAAGACCGCCCTCATCGGAGCCGGCGCCGCGCCCGAGTGGCGAAAGCCTCTGAAGGAGCTCGAGAAGAAGAGCTGGGGGGCGCGGGTCAGCGGGTTCTGGCTGTTCCTCAGCTACTTCCTGGCGACGCTCGGCGAGCTGTGCCTCTCGCCCGTCGGTCTGTCGATGGTCACCAAGCTCGCGCCTGCGCGGTTCGCGTCGCTCTTCATGGGCGTGTGGCTCCTCGCCAGCTCCGTCGCGCAATACATGGGCGGCGCCATCGGCGAGTCCTGGGGCAAGATCACGCCGTCGAGCTATTTCATGCTCTTCGTCGTGACCAGCCTGATCGGCGTCGTGGCCAGCGCCGTGCTCATTCGGCCGCTACGGACGCTGATGCACAAGGTGAACTGAAGCGCCGCCCTGGCCTCGCGGAGAATATGCCGAGGAAGGAGCCTCGCGGGCTCCTCCATCGGTCTCATCACGAGGCGCGGGCCTTCGTCAGCTCCTCGATGGCTCGATCGTCCACTTCCTCGGCGGCTCGTTCCAGAAGAAGCGCCGCGACCTGAAGAGGAGCCACTGCGGGGCCGCCCTTGTCGCGGATGATCTTCGCGATATGTTCGAGTCGGTCGAGGGTCTTGGGCGCCAGAGGTACGAGCCGCCGCTCGGTCCACTTCGGGTCGGTGCTCCGGCCTCCTCCCGAGGGAGTCCGGAAGCGGGCCTGGATCTCCGCGACGATCTGCATCGCGCCGAAGTACCCTCCGCTGCTCTCGACCTTTCCCTGTCGCTCGGCTCCTAGGCTCTTGGCGATCTTGTCCATGTCGAGCTTGGGCTTGGGCTTCATGGCTCTGGCTCCTTGTAGTCGCGGATGGCGAAGTACTCGTCGGCGATCACGAGGCCGATCTCTCCCTGGTTGGCTTCACGGCCCATCTGGCGACAGAAGGCGGCAAGCCTGCGCAGATTGCCATCCTCCTCGATCGCCTCGGGAACCGTGTAACAGTGGACGACTACCGGCTCGTCGAAGATGAGGACTCCGGCCCGTTCGTCGTCCCGCCAGACGCCGCGGGCCTTCGGGTACGCCGTGGCGCCGCCGAAGACCTCGCCGAACATCTTCAAGGCAGCGGTCACCCACCTGTCCTGGTCGATCGTGGTCGTTCCGTCCCGCTCGACGCTCGGGACGAAGAGCACAACCAAGACACGCTTGCCGCCGGACAGGAAGGTCACTTCGATCTATATAGACCGTGGAAAGGACTCGTGCAAGCCCTCCTCCGGCGACCGAATCCCCACTGGGTGACCCAGCTCGCGCTCGACGAGATGGGGTCGCGAGCGCAAGCTGCAGGCGGGTGACCGTCGAGCGCGTGAAGCGTCGGGGCCCGTGGGGCGTCGCATGGTAGAGTGCACCGGCCGGAGGGACACGATGGCAACGGCAAAGGCACAACGAATGGAGCTGGTTTATCCAGTCCCCGAGACCGATCCCCGCTGGGTGCTGGAGGACGACGACAACATACCCGAGACCTCCCTTCACGGCGCGATCATCGATCTGCTCAAGGCCATCTTGCACTTCTGGGTCCTTCGCTATTTGCGAGACGCCTTGGTGCTGGGCAACGTGGCTTTGCGCTGGGACCGAGCTCACCCCAAGGTGGGGGTCGACCCCGATGTGTTGCTCGTGGAACCTGCACCGCCCGGCGGAGAGCGCCGGCTCAGGAGCCTCCTCACATGGAAGCCGGGCTACCGCCCACCTCGTGTGGCTGTGGAGGTGGTGAGCCGGAACACGGCGGCCAAGGACTATGGTGAGGGGCCCGACAAGTACGCCGCCAGCGGCACAAAAGAGCTCTGGGTCTTCGATCCTGAGCGCTTCGGGCCGTCGATGCACGGAGGACCGTATGTGCTCCAGGTGTGGCGTCGTGATGCCGAGGGTCGGTTTGCACGGGTGTATGCGGGCGAGGGTCCAGCGCGCACGGAGGAGCTCGGGGGCTGGCTGGTGGTGACGGACGGAGGGACGCGGCTTCGGCTTGCGGACGACGAGAGGGGAGAGCGGCTCTGGCCAACCGAGGCGGAGGCCGAGCGAGCGGCCAAGGAGAAGGAGCGCGCCGCCAAGGAGAAGGAGCGCGCCGCCAAGGAGGCGGCGCTCGCACGCATCGCGGAGCTCGAAGCGGAGCTCGCCAGGCGAGGGGGATAGACCACTTCCCAACCTCACCCCCTCCGCGATAAGGCGCTTGCACCCACTTCCCCCTCTCCCACGCAACCTTTGCTGAGCCCGTGGCGAGGTAGAGGGGGCCCACAGTGCCCTGCGGAGACGACAGACCATCGGGCTCATGGCCCGCAACAACCAGGTGAAATAGGCGCCCCTCTCCCTCGCACCGTCTTCCACAGTGTCAGCGTGGGAGAGGGGCAGCGGGCGCCGCGACGTACAGTTGCGGGGTGAGGTTTCGGGAGCCGGTTCATCGACGAATCCGCCGCCTCCAACGACCCTTGGCCCTTGGCCCTTTGGACCCCGAAAACTTCTCATTCATGAGTTAGGGGCTATATGACCTAAAATATGGGATTGCTCCGCATTCTTTGCAAATGGGTGGCAAATCCACGCAAGTGTTGGGATTCCACGGAGGATCTACCTCCAAGCGAGAGGCCATAGGGTCAGCCAGATTCGCATAGGAATATGCCAATGGCGCCTCGACAAAAACACCTGCTCCGGATGCGATGTTTTGAGGTATGGCCGAGTCGAGCAGTGCGACGTTGCATGAGAGCAAGACGATGCGGGCCCCTCTTGCGAACTTAAATTGTGATTTCAGGTATTTGCCAAAATCTTTGGCATTGTTTTCGTGGATCCTTTGAATCGTTTCAGGGCCACCCGTGGTGGCGTCAACGCTAAAAACGTCATCCCACTTTTCGCCAACATGCTTTCTTCCGCGTATGCTCATATTTGTTGGATGCCCGTGGGCATGTATTGCTAACTGTTTGATTTTCTCGCCAGGCTCTAGCTGTCTCTTAATTTGAGCAACCATGTCACCGGCATTCGTCCCAGCTGAACCGATCGAGTACGTGTCCCCATAATGATCATAATCACCAGAGCTTACGACAACATTCTTTCCAACTGTGCTTCGGGTATTGTATAGAATTTGCAGCATCGCTGTGTCTAGTGCAATCAATGTCAGCTCGATGGCTACAACCCACTGCATTTCTTGAATCGTCATTTTCCCGCTTGGGTCGATATTGTTTGAAGGGTTTGCAGCGGTATACAGGTACTTGTGGAGCGTCCGCGGGTCGCCACTTGTTCCCTCATAGCTGTCCATGTTCCAGAACCTCCCCGCTCCCGGATTCATGTACCGTGCTCTGTTGTAGTACATCCCCAGCGTGGCGTCGAATTGTTCCCCGCTGTAGAGATACCTGTTGGGTGTGCTCCCCATCTGATGCACCAGCACCCCGAATGCGTCATAATCATACGTATCCGTCACCGCCCCGCTCTGATCCGCGAGCCCCCGCACGCTGCCATGACCATCGTAGAGGTAGAAGCTCACCATAAATGCCGCACCGATCCGCTGATCCTGTGAGATGAGAGCATGTCCGTAGGCGTAGGTCCTCTTGACCAATCCAGCCTCGATTTCCTCCAAAACCTGCGTGTAGCCCGTAGGATTCATGTCATCCACAAGGAACGTAGTCGCCACTCCACCGACGGTTTCACGGACGCGGCGGCCGTCCCCGTCGTAGATGATCTGAACGCCCGTGCCGTTGCGGGCGATAAGGTGGTTGTCGAAGTCGTAAATGTCAGTGTTTCCGACCGAGGAAGTCGTATTTCCATTGGCGTCGTACAGGTCGCTGTTCAGGCGATCGTTGGCATCATACGTCGAGTTGCTCGCAGCAACCCCTACCACCGTCGAGCCGCGCGACAGCCTATTGCCAACGGCGTCGAGGGCGTACTGAACTACTCCATTGATCCCCGACGGATCGCTCGCGATCGTCTCCCTCGTCAAGCGATAGAGGTCGTCGTAGGTGTAGCTCACCGCCCTTCCGCTCAACTCGGTCACCGTGAGCCTGTTGCCTGCTGGGCCGACGGTGTAGGCGTAGCTGGCAAGGTTCGTCGCGCCCTTCTTGATCGCCATGCTGGTGAGGCGATTGAGCGTGTTGTACACGTACGACGTCTTGACCGCGTTTGGGTAGGTGAAATCCTGGAGGTTCCCTGCGTCGTCGTAGGTGTAGGTCGTGTCGCCAGAGCGGGCGTCGCGCACCCTGGAGAGACGGTTCAAGGCATCCCATGTGTAGTCTGCGAATGCACCGTTCGCCCGTGCAGACCGGATGGAAAGGACGTTGCCATTGGCGTCGTAGGTGTAGGTCAGGGTGCCCTGGGGCGTAGCCTTGGTCGTCAGCCGATTGCGATTGTCGTACGCATAGGTGGTGGTGCCGCTGGCGTCCTGCATTGTCGCCCGCTGCCCTAGCGCGGTGTAGGTGAACCCAACCGCCACCGAGCCAGAGCCGAGGAGCGACGGATCCGGCGCCTTCTGCGTGAGGCGGTTCATCACGTCATAGCTGTAGGTGGTCGTCTTCCCATTGAAGTCTCGGCGGGTTAGCCTGTTGCCTACCGCGTCGTAGGTGGTGGTCTCCACCTGGAGCAAGGGCAGGGTGCGCTTGGTCCGGCGACCCAGCTTGTCGTACTCGAACTGGGTCCTGTGAAGGTTGGCGTCGAGCTGGGTGAGCTGGTTTCCGACCTCGTCGTAGGTATAACTGGTGATCCCGCGAAGGGCGTTGGTGACCGAGGTGAGACGTCCCAGATCGTCGTACCCGAACTCGGTCACCACCTTGGCCTGGTCCTCCTCCGAGGTGCGCCGCCCGAGGTCGTCGTACCCCGTGATCTGCGTGGTGCCGTCTGCGAACGTCGTTTTTGTCCGCCGGTTGAGATCGTCGTACGTGTAGCCGGTGACGTGGAGCAGCGGATCGGTGACCGAGATCTGGTTCCCGTTCTTGTCGTAGTCGTACATGGTCACATGGCCCAGCGCATCGGTGACCGAGGTGCGCCGACCTGCATTGTCGTAGCCGTAGCTCGTCGTGTTGTTGCGGGCGTCCGTGCTGCTGGTGACACGGCCTGCGGCGTCGTAGAGCGTGCTCGTGAAGGTGCCGTCCGGGAAGGTCGTCTTGGTAAGCCTACCCGCATCGTCGTAGGTGAAGCTCGTTACTCGTCCTGCGCGATCCTGGCTTGTCTTTCTTCGGCCTGCCGCGTCGTAGGTGGAGACCTCGGTGGTTCCATCGGGGTAGGTGGTCGTCGTGAGCTGGCCAAGGTTGTCGTAGTTGTAGGTCGTCCTTCGCCCCAGCTTGTCGATCGTCTCGGCCTGCTTGCCGATGTTGTTGTAGATGACCCGGCTCGTCTTGCCGTCCGGATCGGTGGTGGCCACCACCCGATTGGCCGCATCGTAGGTCTGGGTGGTCGTGAGCGTCTCGATCCCGCCCGCCACGGTGCGCGTCGTGCTCTGCGTGACCTGGTTGCCGCTGGCGTCGTAGGTGAACGTCGTTGCATGACCGAGAGCGTCGGTCGTACGGACAAGATTGCCCAAGGCGTCGTAGTCGTGGGTGGTCAGGTGATTGAGAGCATCTATCTCCTTGAAGAGATGGCCAAGGCTGTCGTAGAAGAGCTGAGTGGAGTGGCCCAGAGCGTCCTCGACCTTCACGAGGTTGTCCTGAGCGTCGTAGGTGTTGGTCGTCACCTTGCCCCGAGGATCGGTCGTGGTATGCACCTTTCCGGTGGCGGTGTAGGTGAACTCCGTCTTGTTACCGAGAGGGAGAAGAGGATCGGTGACCGAGAGGCGATTGCCTTGAGCGTCGTAGGTCGAGGTCGTGGTGTGATTGAGGGCGTCGGTCTCGGTGAGCACGTTGTCCGCAGCGTCGTAGGTACGGCGGGTGGTGTGCCCCAGGGCGTCCGTGCTGAGGAGCACGTTGCCGCGGGCATCGTAGATGTGAACCGTGGGATGCCCCAGACGGTCGAAGATGGTCTCGGTGCGGGCGGCGAGATCGTGCTTGATCTCGGTGCGACGTCCCAGGGCATCTTCTGTGGCCACCAGGCGACCGCTGTCGTCGTAGAAAGTACGGAGCGGCGATTTTCCTCGAGGATCTTTGATCTCGGTGATGTAGTGCGTAAAGCGCAGCTCGCCGTACAGATAGGTGGTCGACTCGTAGACGGGGGCCGCGGGGTTGGTCTTGTCCACCAGGCGGTTGGCTTTGAACAGATCTCCGGCCGCGCTGTACTCGTAGGTGAACGCCGCCGGTCCCACGGGAAGGCCCGCCGCATCCATCCCGTTGGGATCGCGGATGGCGACGATGCGTCCCTGAGCGTCACGATCGAAGAGGATGGACCTCGTCCTCTGTCCAAGAGGGTCGAAGTGCTGGATGCCCGTCGTCGAAAATTCCAGACGATCGCCCGTCTTCTCGAGGATCCTTCGTAGCTTGGCCCTGCCATAGGCGTGGACGAAGAAGCCCGACGCGTCCGCGTCCAGGAGGAAGTGCTCTCCCAGATCTTCGCGCTCGACCACGTACTTGGTGCCATCCTTCAGCGTCAGGATGAACGAGGGGAAGTCGTAGTTCTCGGGATCCGTATCCAGACCCGCAGCCTTCCAGAACTGGAGGCCCCCGGGAAGGACCACGAACAGGTTGGACTTCGTGGGGACCAGCGTCGCAAAGACCCCGGGCGCCGCCTGCCATACCGCGCGGTACTGGAAGGGTTCGGCCGCCGTGGGAGGGAGGAACTTGAAGGCGAAGGTGGTCCTTCGACCGTCGGGCATGGTCAGCGTGATGTCGCGGCCGCCGCCCGTCCTCATGCTGAACCGCTCTCCGTCGATGTCCTCGGTCGTTCGACGCTGCTCGTCGAACGTGAAATCCATGTCGGAGAGCGAGTAGGTCCACCCGAAGCCAAAGTCGGCCGTGCGATCTCTGGAGAGAGAGTCATAGGTACGGGTGACTGCGATGGGCAGGCCGGCCACCGGGATGACCAGATCCTGCTGGGAGAAGGTAAAGTTGCCGACCTTGGCCTGACCCTCGAGAAGGACCGTGATGTTCTGATCCGAGGTGCGGCCAAGGGTGTCGGTGGCCGTCAGGGAGAGGACATAAGGCCCGTTACGCTTCAGCGTCCCGTCGAAGAGCTGGATCCGGGAGGCGACGATGCTCCCGGTCCCGGTAGCGAGCGTGGAGAAATCGCTGTCGTCGGGGCGCGAGGCGGTAAGAGTCCAGGAGCGGATGGTGGCCGCCGGGTTGGACGAGTCCACCGTTCCGACGATGTCCTGGAAGCCGATGGGATCGCCGTCCTGCGCCGGGGAGAGGAACCGGACCGTGGGGAGCTGCTGGTTGTCCGGCGCCACCTGCATGGAAGTGACGGCCGAGTCGGTGCTGAAATTGTCGTTGTCCGTGGCCCGGGCACGCACGCTGTAACTGCCAATGGCCAGGTTGTCCAGAGTGACCGTATACGACGGGCCCGAGGACTCTCCGACCTTGGTGGCTCCAAGGAAGAACTCCACCTTCGTGAGCGTGCCGTCCGGATCCGAGGCCGTGGCCGCCAGCGTGATCGGGCTGCCTGCGGCAAAGCGCTGCCCCTCGAAGGGAATGACCAGGGCCACCACCGGCGGCGCCGGGTTCACTGTGAAGGACACCGTCGCCAGGGACGAGAAGGTGCCGCTGTTGTCCGTG
>SXGT01316802.1_pt1 | contig 55449 bp, 42 predicted proteins | sample 3176221 | NCBI WGS metagenome assembly SXGT01 (sample SAMN11356862, study PRJNA531348) | freshwater metagenome | isolation source: freshwater sample F1-120 | place: China: Fuxian Lake, Yuxi | collected 2017-12-25 | reverse complement strand
GCTGCCGCACGTAGCGGCCCGCGGCGCGACCGAACTCGGCCTGGCAGACCCGCGCGCCAACGGACCAGACCCCGGCGAGCGGTGCCGGGCCAAGCAACGCTTCGCTCACCGCCTCGGGCAGACCGGCGCCGCAGGCCGGCGCCGGCCGCGGCGGCCGGCACGTCCCCCCCGCGACGCGCCGCAGGGTACATGCGACGTGATCGTCCACGGCACGGCTGAGCATCGCGATCTCGCCGGTATACCGACAGCGCGCCTCGGCCTCGACGCTCGCCACACAGGCCAACACAACGACGAGGAATGGCAAAAATTTGGATCTTCCACGGACGGCGGCACGCGAGTGATCGCGCGGCGCAGCGCCCCGGTCACCGGCCCGCGCTCGCGCACGGCCGGGCGCTACGCTGCCCGTTCTCTGCATGTGCGTGACTTCCCCGGCGGCTCCCGCGCTGAGGCCGACGATCTGCCCTCTCCGTGATGCCCGCGACACCCTTCCCGGTCAACGGCCGAAGCGTGCGGGCCATCGTCCCGCACCGCGGCGTGCCCACGGCCGAGCATCGGGCGAGGGCCGGACTTGCGGTCGCCGCAAAGTGGCCATGTGCGGGGGCGTGCCCACGGTCAAAGCCTGCGGGGCCGTCGTCCCGCCGCCACTCTCGTGCAGGGCAGGCAACATAGCGTCTGGTGGCCTGGCACCCGCGTCCCCGGCGCGCCGGACATCGCGTCGTACGCCCCATAACCTCTCCGCCGGCACGGCTCGTGCGCAATCGGGCGCGCCCGCGTGGCCCGAGCGAAGGCTGCCGCGACGTCATGCACCCATCCCCCCTCGTACAATCGCGCAAGCACGTCGCTGCGCCCGCACGCCGCCGGGCCGTCACGGACTTGTCCACGCGCCGGCAGATTCAGCCGGAGAGCGGCAGGGTCTGACCCGAGAACCTGACTCAGCACCCTGCGCCCGCGCGCGAAGGCCGCGCCGCTGCTCACCCCTGCTTGGCCACCGCCTTGCATCGGGGAATCCCCTCATGGCTCTGCAACAGGCCGATGGTCGGCGACGCGAGGAAGCGCGATGACCGCCCCTCCGCGATCGGCATGGCTGCCGCGGCCTGCGCTCACGGCGGTCATCCTCGCGGGCGGACTCGGCACACGGCTGCTTCCGGCCGGACTCGATCGGCCCAAGGTCCTGGCACCGGTCGACGGCCGGCCCTTCGTGGCCTGGGTCCTCGACTGGCTCGCACGCAGTAGCGTCGAACGCGCTGTGCTCTGCACGGGCATCGGCGCCAGCGCGGTGCAGCAAGCGCTCGGTGAGAGTCACGGCCCCCTCGAACTCGTGCATTCACCCGAGCCTTCGCCTCTCGGCACCGGCGGCGCGCTGCGCCACGCGCTCGAACATCTGCCGCGTGGCCCGTTGCTCGTTTTGAACGGTGACTCGTTCTGTCCACTCGATCTGCACGCCCTCTGGAGCGCGCATCTTTTGCACCCCGCGCACGCGACCTTGGCGGTGCACGCAGTAGCCGAGGCGTCCACCTACGGCAGCGTGCTGGTGGATCCCACCGGCGCGGTGCTCGACTTCCGCGAGAAGGATGGCCGTCCCGAGCCCGCGCTGGTCAACGTCGGCGTCTGCGTTCTGGAGCGAGCCCTGCTCGAGCGCATCCCGCCAGACCACGCCTGCTCCCTCGAGCGTGACCTCCTGCCCGAGTGGATCCGCCGGCACCACGTCTTCGCCTACCGCAGCGTGAGTCCGTTCCACGACATCGGCACTCCGGAGCGCTGGCGCGCTGCTGCGGAGTTCATCCGCGGACATGCGGGCAGGGGCGAGGCCGAGCGCGACCTGCACGACGTGTCCGAGGGGCCAAGGCCGCCATCTGGAGAATTGCCTTGACGACATTCGCCGACGAACGCGAGCGCCTCCTCTACCAAGCGCTGCGCATCCGCCGCGTCGAGGAACACATCGCACGGATCTATCCGAGCGATTGCATCCAGAGCCCGGTCCATCTCTCGCTCGGCCAGGAAGCCGTGGCGGTCGGCGCCTGCGCCCCCTTGCGCGCGGGCGACCGGGTCTTCGGTACCTACCGCAGCCACGCCTTCTATCTCGCCTGCGGTGGCTCGCTGCGCGAGATGATGGCCGAACTCTTCGGCAAGGCGACCGGCTGCGCCGGGGGCAAGGCCGGCTCGATGCATCTCACCGCGCCCGAGGTCGGCTTCATGGGCTCGTCTGCAGTGGTCGCGAGCACCATCCCCAATGCCGTGGGTGCGGCGCTCGCAGCGCAGCGGCTCGGGACCGGCGCCATCACCCTGGCTGTTTTCGGCGACGGTGCGACCGAGGAGGGCGTCTATCACGAATCGCTCAACTTCGCGGCGTTGCACCGCCTGCCCGTGCTCTTCCTGTGCGAGAACAACGGGCTCGCCGTGCATTCCCACCGCGCGAGCCGCCAGAGCTACGACCTCATGCACCACGCGCGCGGCTTCGGCATCACGGCCGAGCACTGCGCGAGCGGGTTTGACCCCATGGCCGTTCGTGCGCTGGTCGAGATGGCCGCCCAGGCACTGCGCGCGGGCGCGGGCCCGCGCTTCATCGAGTGCGCCACCTATCGCTACGCTGAGCATGTCGGGATCGGCGACGACCACGACGTCGGCTACCGCTCGCCCGCGGACTGTGCGGCCTGGCGCGCCCACGATCCGCTGATCCTCGAAGCGGCCCGGCTCGAACGCTTCGAGGCCGCCATCGCGGCCGAAATCGCCGACGCCGTCACCTTCGCCGCGGCGAGCCCGTGGCCCGAGCCCGACGCCCTCCTGCGGGACGTCGCCTAGAGGTCGCCATGGGTCTCGCCTACCGCATCGAAGAGTCCGCCACTCTCGTCACCTATCGAGACGCCCTGTGGCGGACCATGCACGACGCGCTCGCCCGCGATCCGTCGGTGATCGTGATGGGCCAGGGCGTGGACGACCACAAAGGTATCTTCGGCTCGACCACCGGATTGGCCACGACCTTTGGCGCGACGCGGGTCTTCGACGTGCCACTGGCCGAGGATGGCATGACCGGAGTGGCACTCGGTGCCGCGCTCGGCGGCCTCTATCCGATCCAGACCCATATCCGCTGCGACTTTGCGCTGCTCGCCGTCAATCAGCTCGTCAACATGGTGGCCAAGTACCGCTACATGTTCGGCGGCCGCTTCCGCGTGCCGATGCTGGTTCGGACCGTGATCGGGCGGAGCTGGGGTCAGGGCGCGCAGCATTCGCAAAGCCCGCAAGCCCTCTTCGCGCATGTTCCGGGCCTCGTCGTGGTGCTGCCCTCGGCGGCGGACTCGATCACCGCGACTTACGACGCCCTGATCGGCGAGAAGCAGGTGCCGGTGATCTCCTTCGAGCACCGGCTGCTCTACGACGTCGCTTTCCGCGCCCCGGCGAGCGCGCCGGAGTGGCCGCTGGCTCCACTCGGCTCGATCCTGCGCCGTCGCGGTCGCGACGTCACCGTGGTCGCGACCTCGATCCTTGTGCTCGAAGCGCTGCGCGCCGCCGAACATCTCGCCCGGACCGCCGGAATCGAAGTCGAGGTCATCGACCTGCACTGCGCCAGTCATCCCGACCGCGAGATGATCCTGGGCAGCGTCGCGCGCACCGGACGATTGATCGTCGCGGACACCTCGTGGTGCGCCTACGGTGTCGCTGCCGAAATCTGTCGGCTCGTGTGCGAGCACGATCCCAGTGCCCTGCGGGCGCCGGTCACGACCATCGGCATGGCACCCGCGCCCTGCCCGACGGCCAAGACGCTCGAGGATCTCTTCTACCCTTCGCTGCGCCGGCTCAGCGACGAGATCGCCGCACTGGCCAGGGGTACGCGGCAGCACGGCATCGAATTGCCGGCCGAGGCGTCGATGGCCGACGTCTACAAGAAATTCAAGGGACCCTTCTAGCCGGGCGCGCGGCAGAGTCGGAGGCGAACACATGCGGATTCTCATCACGGGCATCACCGGCATGGTCGGAAGCCACCTCGCGGAGTGGATCGTGCGCGAGCATCCCGAGGCCCAGGTGCACGGGCTGGTCCGCTGGCGGAGTCCGCTCGACAACATCGCAGGTATCCTCGACGCCGTGCGCCTGCACGACGGCGAGTTGCGTGACCTCGCCTCCCTGATCCGTCTGCTCGAAGAGGTGCGCCCCGAATGGATCTTCCATCTGGCGGCCCAATCCTACGTTTCGACCAGTTTCCGGGCCCCGGCCGACACGCTGCACACCAACGTGATCGGCACGACCAACCTGCTCGAAGCGATCCGGATCACCGGCCAGCGACCGCGCCTGCACGTCTGCAGCTCGTCGGAGGTCTACGGTCAGGTGCGCCCCGACGAGGTCCCGATCCGCGAGACCAACGAGTTCCGCCCGGCCAGTCCCTACGCCGTCTCCAAGGTCGGCGAGGACATGGTGGCGCAGCAATATTTTCTGTCCTACGGCATCGACGTCATCCGCACGCGGATGTTCACCCACACCGGGCCGCGGCGCGGGGACGTCTTCGCCGAAAGCGCCTTTGCCCGACAGATCGCCGAGGTCGAGGCCGGCCTGCGTCCGAACCCGATCTACGTCGGCAACCTCGACAGCGTGCGCACGTTTGCCGACGTGCGCGACACGGTGCGGGCCTACTGGCTCCTGCTCGAGAAATGCCCCGCCGGCGCGGTCTACAACATCGGCGGCGAGCGCACGATGCTGGTCGGCGAGATGCTCGAGATCCTCGAGGGCATGGCCTGCTGCCCCATCGAGCACGCGGTCGATCCGGCCCTGGTGCGACCCTCCGACGTCACGCTCCAGATTCCCGAGACCTCGCGCTTCCGCGCCGCAACCGGCTGGGCGCCGGAGATCCCGCTCGAGACGACGCTCCGGGACCTGCTGGACTGGCAACGCCAGCGCACGCGCAGCACGCGCCTCCGGGTGGCGGCATGATCATCGCGCGGGCCCCCTACCGGCTCTCGTTCTTTGGTGGCGGGACCGACTACCCGACCTGGTACCGGGCCTGTGGGGGCAGTGTTCTCTCGACCACAATCGACAAGTACTGCTATGTCAGCGTCCGCCACCTGCCGCCCTTCTTCTCGAATCGCCACCGGGTGGTGTGGTCCCATGTCGAGACGGTCGGGGCGATCGCCGAGATCCTGCACCCGGCGGTGCGCGAAGGCCTGCGTATGCTCGCGTTTGACGACGCCTGCGGACTCGAGATCCACCATCAGGGTGACCTGCCGGCGCGTGCCGGCATGGGCTCGAGTTCATCGTTCGCCGTGGCCATGATCCTGGCGCTCTCGGCTTTCCAGGGACGCATGGTCGGCCGGCACGAGCTGGCCCTGGCCGCAATCGAACTCGAACAGGAACGCTTGCGCGAACACGTCGGCTCGCAGGACCAGGTCGCGGCTGCCTACGGCGGGCTCAATCGCATCGATTTTGTGCCGGACGGCGAGATCCGCGTCGCACCCGTCACGCTGGCCCCGGAACGGGTGCAGGCGCTCGAGCGACGACTCATGCTCTTCTTTACCGGCACGAGTCGACTCTCCTCGGAAGTCGCGGCTGAAGTCGTGGCGAACCTGCACGAGCGCGAGAGCGCCCTGCGCCGGATGCGCGCGATGGTAGACGAGGCGCTTGCCCTGCTCGCCGCGGACAGCGACCTCGACGCCTTCGGCGCGCTCCTTGACGAGGGTTGGCGCCTCAAGCGCAGCCTGGCTTCGCGCGTCGCCAACGAGACCGTCGACGAGGTTTACCGGCGCGCGCAGAAGGCCGGTGCGCTGGGCGGCAAGCTGCTCGGCGCAGGCGGATCGGGCTTCATGGTTTTCTACGTTCCCGAGAGACGCCAGCCGGCCGTGCGGCGCGCTCTCGAAAACTTCCTGCACGTCCCTTTCCGCTTCGAGAGCGAAGGCGGGCGGGTATTGCATTACGGCTCGCGCGCGCCCTGGCTCGACGCCCCCGAGTTGCGTCGGCCCCTCGCGACACGTCCGGCACGCGCCCCGCGCCCGGCCCGGCGCGAGGGTGAAGACGAAACCGGCGTGCGTGTGCGCTCGGTCGGGAGCCGGTCGTGATCGCGTGGTCGCCAGCGACGGTCGCCAGCGGACGTCGCAGTCTCGACGCCACCGCGGCATGGGTGCGCCGTGCCGCCCTCGAAATGGCGCTTGCCGGCGGCAAGGGCCACCTCGCGCCGGCCTGGTCATGGGTCGAAATCGGGGTAGCGCTCTACCACGGCGGAGTGCTGCGCCACCGGCCCAGCGAACCGCTCTGGGCCGGCCGCGACCGCTTCCTGCTCAGCAAGGGGCACGGCTGCCTCACGCTCTACGCCATCCTCGCCGATCGGGGTTTCTTCCCACGTAACGCGCTGGCGCGCTTCGTGCAGCCCGACGGCTTTCTCCCCGGCCATCCCGATCCGCTCATCCCCGGAGTCGAGATCGTTTCGGGATCGCTCGGTCACGGCCTCGGTGTGGGCGCCGGTCTCGCACTCGCCGCACGGCGCGACCGCAGCGATGCGCTCACGGTGGTGCTGCTCGGTGATGGCGAGTGTCAGGAGGGCTCGGTCGCCGAGGCCGCCTGCTTCGCCGCACAGCACGGCCTCGATCATCTGGTGGCGATCGTCGATCGCAACCGGCTCGGATCGACGGCCCGCACGGCCGACGTGATGAGTCATGCCACCACGCGAGCGCGCTGGGAATCGGCCGGCTTCGAGGTGCGCGAACTGAACGGCCACTCCTTCCCCGCGCTGCTGGGCACGCTCTCGGACGTGCGCCAGCGCTGCTTCGGCCAGCCACTGGTCCTGCTCGCCGACACCGTCAAGGGTCGTGGCGTGTCCTTCATGGAGGATTCGCCGCTCTGGCACCACCGTCTGCCACGCGACGAGGAGATCGAGCTTGCCCGGGCCGAACTCGGCGGGGGTCCTGCCGCTGCCTTCCTCACCACATTTTCGGACTCGCCCGGAGTTCCACCGGAGGTAGCACCATGAGTCTGGACAGCCGCGATCCACGCGACGCCGCGTTCCGTGCGATCGGAACGGTCTTCGCGGCCAACGCGCGCGCCATGCTGCTCACCAACGACATGGGCGCGCTCGGCGTCGACGAACTCTGTGCCCGTTATCCAGACCGCGTCGTCAATGCCGGTATCGCCGAGCAGAACCTGATCTCGGTCGCCGCCGGACTGGCGCTGAGCGGCCGGACGGTTTTCACCTGGGGCATCCTCTCGCACATGACGGCCCGCTGCTACGAGCAGCTTCGCCTTGACGTCTGCACCCGCGCGCTGCCGGTGATCGGCATCGCTTCCGGCGCGGGCCTGTCCTACGGCGTCGACGGCCCGACCCATCACGGCATCCACGATCTGGGCCCGCTGCGCGCGCTGCCGGGCATGGCGATCTGGAACCCCTGCGACGCGCGGATCGCGGAAGCGGCGGTGCTCGCGGCCTACCGTGACGGCGGCCCGGCGATCGTGCGCCTCGACAAGGAGGCGCCCGAGCCGGCGCACGATCTGGCGCATACCCACATCGACATGGGGCTGGCGAGCCTGCGCGCCGGCTCTGACGCGACCATCGTCGCGACCGGCGCTTCGGTCCATCGCGCGCTCGAGGCCGCGAGCCAGCTCGCGCGCGAGGGCATCTCGGCGCGGGTGGTCGATCTCTTTCGACTGGCACCCATCGACGAGGGTCTGCTCACCGGAGTTCTCGCCGAGACACCGGTCGTGGTCTCGGTCGAAGAGCACGCGCGCACGGGCGGACTGGCAAGTCTTCTCGCCGAACGAATCGCCGAGTTGGCCCGACCGCCGCGCTTCCGCGCGCTGGCGCTCGCCGATCGGCTCCTCCTCGGCGTGACCACGCGCGAGCGTGCCGAGCAGGATTACGGCATCGGCGCCACGGGCATCGCGCACGCGGTGCTCGATCTGCTGACTCTGGTGCGACGGGGCGGACTCCGTCCTGCACGCCGTGCGGCGATCGACACGAGCCGGAGGGTGGCATGAAACAGGTGCGGCTCACGGCGGCCGGTGGCGGGATCGTCGTCGGTGTCATCGGCCAGGGCACGGCGCTGGAGTTCTGCGCCAGCGCGGGCAGCCTGCGCCAGGCGGTCGGGCTCCTGCGCCTCGGCGCTGATCTGGGCATGACGCTGGTCGATACGGCTCCAAGCTACGAATACGGGCTGGCCGAGGCCGCGCTCGGTCGCGCTCTCGGCGAGGCGCGCGATCGCTTTGTTGTCGCAACCAAGTTCCCTCCGGAATGCTCCGCGCCGGACCAGCTGGTGGCGTCGGTCGAGAGCAGCCTCCGGCGCTTGCACACAGATGCCATCGACCTGCTGCAGATCCACTGGCCACACCCGACGATCCCGCTCGCCGAGACGCTGGGCGCGATGGTCCGGCTGGTCGAGCGCGGCCTCGTCAGAGCTCTCGGGCTCGGCAACTGCACCACCGAACAGCTCGGCGCGGCCCGCAGAGGAGAGGCTGCACCGCATCTCGTCGCGGTACAGCAGGAGTTCTCGCTGGCGCAACGAACGGCCGCGACCGACACCCTGCCGCTCTGCCAGGAACACGGCCTGGCGCTCCTCGCCTACAGCCCACTCGGCCGGGGCCGCGTCGTCGCAAGGGGACACGGGTCGGCCACGCTGGCCCGGCTCGCACGCCGGCTCGAGGTGAGCCCGGCCACGGTCGCGCTGGCCTGGCTCGCCGCTGAGTCGGGGGTGATCCCGATCCCCAGGGCTTCGTCCGAAAAACATATCCGACAAAATGCGGCCGCGGGGGAGCTGGCGCTCGGCCCCGAGGATCGCGAGGAGCTGGCGCTCGCCTTCGCGCCGCATGTCGAGGAGATCGATCCGGCGCGGATCGTGGTGCAAGACGATGACCCTGCTCACCCGACCTACACCACGCTCGAGCAGGCCCGCGCCAACGGGCTCGGCCTGGTGCCCGGTCCGAGCGAACTCGCCGAGCGCATCGCCGCCGGCGAGTTGTTGAAACCCGTGCGTGTCGAGCCACTCGCCAGCGGTGCGACGATGACCGGCTACCGCCTGATCGAAGGTCGCGTGCGCTACTGGGCGTGGGTCATCGCCTGGCAGGGGCGACGTCCGATTACGGCGATTGTCGAGACCCCTGGATTCGAGGAGGCCGCATGAATCCCGCCGCTACCGCGCCCAACGAGCGCCCGGCCACGCGCGGTCGCACGCGCGTGCGCAGCGCCGCCTTGTCCGGCGCCCGTTCGCCCTTCCCGCGGGCTCGCGAGGAGGAGCGCTACGGCATCGGGACCTGGGCCAGCACCGGCGAACGCGATGCCCGCGAGCACCTGCTCTCGCTGCTGCACGCGGCACCGATTCCCGGCGACCAGCTCCTCTCCAACCTGGGTCTCTTCCTCGAATCGAAGAACCTCGCGCGCCTTCTCTTCATGGACGAGCTCTTCCGGCGCATCGTCGGCGTACAGGGCGTGGTGCTGGAGTTGGGCACGCGCTGGGGGCAGAACGCCGCTCTCTTTGCAGCACTGCGCGGCATCCACGATCCCTTCAACCGCCACCGTCGGATCGTCGCCTTCGACACCTTCGAGGGTTTCCCCGAACTCTCCGCGGCCGATGGCACAGCCGGATTGATGAAGCTCGGCAACCTTGCCGTGACGCCCGGCTACGCCGACTTCCTGCGCGAGGTCCTGCGCACGCAGGAGAGTCTGGCCCCGCTCGCGCACATCGAGAAGTTCGAGATTCGAGCGGGCGACGCAACCCGGGAGCTACCGGCTTACCTCGTGGAACGCCCGGAGACGATCGTCGCGCTCGCCTATTTCGATTTCGATCTCTACGAGCCGACGCGACACTGCCTCGAAATCCTGCGGCCACGACTCGTGCGCGGCAGCGTGCTCGCGTTCGACGAGCTCAACGACCCTGATTCGCCGGGCGAGACACTCGCCCTGATGGAGACCTTCGGTCTCGGCAACGTGCGGCTCCAGCGTCCGTCCTATTGCTCGCGCGTCTCCTTCCTTGTGGTGGAGTGATCCTCTCATGCTCGATTCGATGATCGTCGATGCTTTGCGCGGCAAACGTGCTCTGGTGACCGGCGGCACTGGCATGGTCGGCCGCGAGGTGGTCGACCGACTGATCGCCGCCGACTGCCGCGTGCGTGTGGCTTCCCTCGACGATGTGCGCCCGAACCCGGCGGCGGAGTATGTCCGCGCCGACTTGACCGACGCGCGCGCCTGCGCCGAGGCCGTCGCCGGCTGCGAGTTGGTCTTCCACGTCGCGGGCATCAAGGGCTCGGTCGCGGTGACCACCGCGCGCCCGGCGAGCTTCTTCGTGCCGCTGCTGCTGCTGAACACCACGCTGCTCGAAGCCGCGCGCCGCGCCGGAGTCGAGAAGCTCGTCTACACGAGCTCGATCGGTGCCTACCCGAGCCGCGAGCGCTTCGTCGAGGACGAGGCCTGGGCGGGTGAGCCGATGGATACCTTTCCCGGCTGGGCCAAGCGCATGGGCGAGCTGCAGATCCGGGCCTACCGTCGGCAATACGGACTCGATGGCTGGTCGATCGTGCGACTCACCAACGTCTACGGCATCGGTGACAATTTCGACCCGGCAAGCGCGATGGTGATCCCGGCCCTCATGGCCCGCATCGCCGCCGGGGAGGACCCGCTCGTGGTATGGGGCGACGGCAGCGCCATCCGCGAGTTCGCCTGGGCCGGCGACATCGCCGACGGCGTGATCCGCGCGCTCCACTTCGGCACCGATGGCGAGCCGATCAACCTCGGCACCGGCACGGGTGTCTCGGTGCGCGAGTTGGTCGAGACGCTCGCGCAAATCGTGCCGTTTCGCTTCGAATTCGACCCCTCGAAACCCGCCGGGTTTCCGTGCCGGCTCATGGACGTGACGCGGGCGCGCGAGCGGCTCGGTCACGTCGCGATGACCCCGTTGCGCGAGGGGCTCGAGCGCACCTGGCGCTGGTTTGTCGCTCACCAGGGCGAGCATCTCGGCAAGCAGGATTATTTCCGGGAGTGTGCGTGATGGAGATCCGCGAGACACGACTCCGGGGTGTTCACCTGATCACCCCGCCCACCATCTTCGAGGACTTCCGCGGTGCCTACGTCGAGACCTACAACCGGCGGATCTATCGGGCCTCGGGGATCGACCTCGACTTCGTACAGGACGATATTTCGGTTTCGCACCGCAATGTTCTGCGCGGGGTTCACGGCGATCAGAAGACGTGGAAGCTCATCAGTTGCCTGCATGGCAAGTTCTATCTGGTCGTCGTCAACTACGATCCCGCCTCGCCCCAGTACCGGCAGTGGGAGGGTTTCACCCTCTCGGACCAGAACCGCATGCAGGTGCTCGTGCCGCCGCGCTTCGGCAACGGCCACGTCGTGCTGAGCGAGACCGCGATCTTTCACTACAAACAATCGACCGAGTACGACCGCGCCGGGCAATTCACGCTGCTGTGGAACGACCCCGATCTCGGCATCTGGTGGCCCGTGCGGGACCCGATCGTCTCCCAACGAGATGCGGGCCTCGCGGCATGAGCGCACGAGGCGAGCCGAACGCGGCCGGGTGCCGCATCACATGGACAGCATCATGAATCTCGAAAAGAAAATTATTCTCGTCACCGGTGGTGCGGGATTCCTCGGCGGAGCGCTGCTCCGCCGGCTCCTCGCCTCGGGCCACCGTGTGCGGACGACGGTTCACGAGCGTTCGATCGAGATCATCCATCCCCAACTCGAGTTGATCGGTGCCGACTTGACCCGGATCGATGACTGCGCGCGTGCGGTCGCAGACTGCGACGTGGTCATCCACTGCGCCGCCGTAACCTCGGGTGCGGCCGTGATCGTGTCGCGACCGCTCGTCCACGTCACACCCAACGTACTGATGAACACCTCCCTGCTGGAGGCCTGCTATCACGCGGGCATCGAACGCTTCGTGTTCCTCTCGAGCGGTGCAGCGTACCCCGACACGGGATCGAGGCCGGTGGGCGAGGACGAAATGCACGCCGGGCCGCCGCACCCCGTCTACTTCCCGGTCGCGAGCATGAAGCGCTTCACCGAGCAACTCTGCGAGATGTGGGCGCGCCGTGCGCGGCCGCCCATGAGTACGGTGATCGTGCGCCCCTCGAACGTCTACGGTCCGGGCGATAAATTCGATCCCGCGACCTCGCACGTCACCGCGGCATTGATCCGCAAGGTCGCTCTACGATTCTGCCCGCTGGAGGTCTGGGGCACGGGCGATGATGTGCGTGATCTGATCTACATCGAGGACTTTCTCGATGGACTCCTGCTCGCAGCCCGGACAGAGGCGCCGCATCTGGCCGTGAACATCGCCTCGGGGCACGGTGTCTCGGTGCGCGAAATTGTCGCGACCCTCCTCGACATCGATGGCCGGCCCGATGCCCGGGTGTGCTTCGATCCGACCAAGCCGAGCACGATTCCGGTCCGACTCCTCGAGGTCGAACGCGCGCGCGATGTGCTCGGCTTCGCCGCTCGAACCTCGTTGCGCGAAGGGCTCGCGGGGACGCTCGCGTGGCTCCGCGACCAGGAGGCGGCCGCGCAACCCGAGGAGCTGCGCCGTGCTTCCTGAGGACAGGCCTGGACCCGACGGCAGCGGGGACATCCTCGTCTCCGCCCTGGTCTCGACCTTTTGTGCGGAGCGCTTCATGGAGGGCCTGCTCGACGATCTCGAGGGGCAGTCGATCCGCGATCGCATGGAGATCGTGATCGTCGATGCCCACTCGCCCGAGCGCGAGGGCGAGATCGTGCGCGCCTGGCAGAAACGCTTCGACAACATCGTCTACGTCAGGACTGACGCACGCGAGAATGCACACTGCTCGGTGAACCGTGCCTTTCGCCACTCGCGTGGCCGTTACGTCACGCCCGCGGCGACCGACGATCGGCACCATCCGCGCTGCTTCGAGCGACTCGTGGCAACGCTCGAGGCCACTCCCGACGCCCTGCTTGCCTTCGCCGACAGTGCCGTCACCAGCACCGAGAACCAGAGCTTCGTCGAGGCCGACGTGATCGGCTGGTTTCTCTGGCCCGAGTACGATCGCCGAACACTCTTCGATTGCTGCATCATCGGACCGCAGCCGCTCTACCGCCGCGAGCTGCACGAATGGCACGGCGGTTTCGACGAGGAAATGCTCGTCGCCGGCGACTACGAGATGTGGCTGCGCGCCGCCGCGGCCGGGCATCACCTCGTGCACGTCCCCGAGTTGCTCGGCCTGTATCTGCAAAACATGAAGGGCAACGAGTACAGGAACCAGAAGCTCTGCTTCGAGGAGTCGGAGCGAGCGCGCCTGCGCCACTGGCGCGAGGCCTGGGGTCCGCGCCCCGAGCCACGTTCGTCGTATTTCGTCTCCGCGGGAGCACCCCGACACGGTCGGGTGCGCGCTCCCGCCGCGGCGTCGCCGCCCGCACCCGCCACAGCGCCCCCCGGCGCGGCGCGGGCGGCGGCGCCCACTCACGCAACTGCCGTTCGTCCGAACCCGGCCGCAGATGCAGCACCGCTGGTCTCGGTCGTCATTCCAACACGCGACCGTCCATTCTGGCTGGAGCGCGCCGTGCGCAGCGCGCTGGCGCAACGCGACGTCGCGGTCGAGGTGATCGTCATCAACGACGGCGGGGCGCCGGTCGAGGATCGTCTGCTCGCTTGTGATGCCGCAGAGCGGATCGTTTCGCTTCGCTTGCCTGCCCCACGCGAGCGTTCGGCGGCGCGCAATGCCGGGCTGGCGCTGGCGCGCGGCACATGGGTTGCCTTCCTCGACGACGATGACTGGTGGCAGGACGACCACCTCGCCGCCCTGGTCGAACATGCGGAGCGCACGGGTGGCCGGGTCGTCTACTCCGATGCACGCGCGGTGTTCGAGCGACCCGGTGCCGGGCCGAGCGGCTACACGGCGGCCGGCGAAGAGGTGATGGCGCTCCGAAACTTCGACCGCGCCCAGCTTCTCGTCGGCAATTATATCCCGATCCTGTGCGCCCTCGTGCACCGCGACGCTCTTGCCGAGCTGGGCGGCTTCGACCCCGGGTTCTCGACCCACGAGGACTGGGAACTCTGGCTTCGACTCTCGGCGCGCTACACCTTCCACCACCTGGCGCACCTGTCGGCCAACATCTCGTGGCGCGACGACGGCAGCTCGACCACGAGTTCCCGCCAGGAGGACTTCATTCACACCTGCGAGCGGCTCCACGCACGCTACACAGCGGAAGCCGAGCGTCTGCCCGGCGTGCGCGAGGCACAGGTCCGTTATCTGGAGAACATGCGGGCACGCCTCGCGCAGCCTCGCCCGAGCATCGCTGCCGCGGCGGGCACGCCTACAGAAATCGTCGAGCAAGCCGCGCTGACCGTACCCGGAGCGAGTGCCCCGACCGGCGACGCCGAACTCGCGAGTGCACGGCTGGCACTGGCCGCGAATCAGCTCGCCGAGGCGCGTACCTGCCTCGACCGCGCCCTCGCGCAATCCTCGGAGAACGCCGAGTTCTGGCTCACCGAGGGCGTTCTCTCCATCCAGGAACTTGACTACCCACGAGCAGCCGATGCCTTCGCGCGCGCGACCTCGCTCGGTGGCGACGAGCGTCGCGCGCGGCTGGGCTTCGGCATGGCGACGCTGGGCGCAAACCGCGCCGAGGAGGCGTGGGACACACTCGCCACGCTGGCTGCCGGCACGCCCGGCGATCCCGCGATCGTGCACTGGCTGCTGCGCGCCGGCGTGGTGCTGGAGCGCTGGGATACGCTCGCCGAGCATCTCGCCGACCACCTGCGCGTGCGCGGTGATGACCACGCGACGCGCTTTGCTCTCGCCGGCATTCAATTGCGCCGCGGCGCCCTCCCCGAAGCCGAAGCGCTTTATCTGGAACTCATCGAGACGGCGCCCGAACTCGACGGCCTCGACGCCCTCGCCCATGCCCTCGCCGACGCGGCTGCTTGACCTCACTCGCCTGTCGCGGTGACCCTTCCCCGGCTCCCGGATCGGCCCCTTCCAGCAGCGCCAGGCATCGCTCACGGCAGGCTGGCTTCGCCCCGAACGAGGCAAGCGCAAAGAGATGCTCCCCTGCACGGGCCACCGGGCACCAAGGTGCCGCGCCCGCCGCGCGTCGACGGCCCGCCCGAGACGACCGGGCCAGCCGCGATGCACCGAGATGCCACGACAATCTCCCGGCCTCGCGCGGGTCGATCTTCCGATCCCCAGCCCGAGGCGACTTGCGCCGGGCCGACGTGTCTGGTGACGGCTCCCCGGTTGATGATGGATTCTCCTCTGGTCATCCGCGCCGGCCACCGGGCGCTCGCCCATCTGCGTGAACGTGGCTTGACCCCCAACGATATCGGGACCCTGGTCGGCGCCTCGGGCGGCCCGAAGTGGCTCGTGCTTGCCGCCATGGATCGCGTCTGGGCGCACTGGCTCGTCGCCGGCCGCGACGCGCCGCTCCATCTACTCGGTTCATCCATCGGCACCTGGCGACATGCCTGCTTCGCCCAGACCGATCCGGTGGCGGCATTCGAGCGCTTCGAGGAGGCCTACGTCGCGCAGAGCTACACGGGACAACCCACGGCGGCCTGCATCTCGCGCGTGAGCCGCGACATCCTCGGCCATCTGCTCGCCGCCGACGGCGCGCGCGCCATCGCGACACACCCGCTGCTGCGGAGCCATGTTGTCACGGCAAGGAGTCGCTGGCCGGTCGCCACCGACCGACGCGTACCCCTTGCCCTCGGCATTGGCGGCGCCGCTCTGGCCAACGTGTTCGCGCGGCCTCTCGTCGGGAACTTCTTCCAGCGAGTCGTGTTCCACACAGGCCACGCCTGCGCGTTCGGGTTCCACGGTTTCGCGACAAAGGTCCTGCCCCTCCCGGTAGAGTCAGTACCCGACGCGATCCTCGCCAGTGGCTCGATCCCTCTGGTCATGAAGGCGGTGCGAATGCCACCCGCCGCGCCCCCGGGCCTCTACCGTGATGGGGGAATCGTCGACTATCATTTCGACTTCTGCTTCGAGCGCCCGCCGGGCCTCACCCTCTACCCGCACTTCTTCGACCGCATCACGCCGGGCTGGTTCGACAAGGCGCTGCGCTGGCGGCGCCCGGCGATAGGCGATCTTGACGATGTCCTTCTGGTCGCGCCCTCGGCGGCTTTCGTCGCCACCTTGCCGGGCGGCAAGGTGCCCGACCGTGACGACTTCCAGACCCTGCCCACGGCCGAACGCATCACCGCCTGGCGAGCCGTACTCGACGCAACCCGCCACCTCGCCGACGCGCTCGACGGACTGCTGGCCCACGGACGGCTCGCCGAAATCGCGCAGCCCTTCACCCCGGCCTGATCCCGAGCCGGCTCTGCCGACTCAGGAGCGGGGTTCGTTCAATTCGATCACGTTACCCGAGGGGTCCTGCAGGAAGGCCTGTCGTCCCGCACCGGGCAACGCCATCGGGTCGCTGACCTGGACCCCGCGCGCGCGCAGCTCGGCACAGATCTCGTCAATCCCATCGACCGCGACCGCGAAATGCTCGCCGTGTGCGACGTGGCGCTCGCCGGTCGCGATGAGGTGGAGTTGCTGACCGCCCGGCCCGCCGATCGCGAGCCACGCCCCGGGGAACCCAAAATCGGGACGCGGGAGCGGCTCGAAGCCGAGGATCTCGACGTAGAAGGGGAGTGCCTCTGCGAGATCGACGACGTTGATCGAAACGTGGTGGACGCCGCGAGCCTTCATACCGATCCCCCTTAACGGCCGGCGGCGAACCGCGCCCGCGACGCGGTGGTGGTCCCGCCCGAGGGGACCCGGTCCCACGTCGCCATGCATGCACGCGCGACACGCCATCGCCGCACAATCCAAGGCCTCGACGTCGCCGCCGGAGTCTCGTCAGGGATCGATCTGGACGACGACGGCCCCGCGCTGGTCAACGGCCGAGCGGCCGACCACGATTTCGAACCGACCGCCGTCAACACACCAGTCCCGCCGCAACGGATCCCAGTGCCGGAACGCCTCCCGCTGGATCTCGACGCGAACGCGACGGCTCTCTCCCGGCGCGAGCATCACCTTGGCAAAGGCCACCAGGTCGCGCGGCGGCCGTTGCACCTTGGCATCGAGCGCCCGCGCATAGACCTGCACCACTTCGGAGCCGGCTCGCGCGCCCGTGTTGCGGAGCGACACCGCCACCTCGAGGGTGGCGTCGTGCCCAAGCGCGTGCGGCGAGACCTCGACCGCGCCGTACTCGAAGGTCGTATAAGAAAGCCCGTGGCCGAAGGGGAAGGCCGGCGCGATACCACGCGCCTCGTACCAGCGGTAGCCGATCAGGAGCCCCTCGCCGTAGTGCACCTTGCCGAACTCGCCGGGGTAGTTTCCAAAAGCTGGATTGTCTTCGTAGTGCCGCGGCCAGGTCTGAGGCAGACGCCCGCCGGGATCGGCCACGCCGAGCAGCAGATCGGCGATCGCACCACCGGCCTCCTGGCCGGGGAACCACGTCACCAGTGTAGCCGCCGTGCGCTCGACCCAGTCCGTCAAGACCGGGGACCCGGCATTGATCACGACGACCGTGCGCGGGTTCGCCGCCGTGACGGCCTCGATCAGCGCGACCTGCTCGCCGGGTAACGCCATCGAATCACGGTCGCGGCCCTCGGTCTCCCAATCGAGATTCGTGCCGACAAACACCACCGCGGCATCACTCGCCGCCGCCAGTGCAACCGCCCGCTCGGCGAGGTCAGCGCGCACCGGGGGCAGCAGTCCGAGCACGAAGCCGGCGACCCCAAGGCCCTGCCAGCAGGCGTACTCGAACTCGAGATCGACCGGGCGTCCCGCTACGAGTTCAACCTCGGCACACAGCTCGGCACAGCCAAAACCAAAGAAGGTCTCGCCGGGCTGGCGCTTTTCCTGGTCCCAGCCGTCGATCACCAGCTTGCCGTCGAGCCGGACGCGGCCCGGCCCGACGCAGGTCAGCGCGAGCGTGTGGCGGCCGCTCTCGGCGACGACCAGCCGGGCCCGGACCCGCGCCGAGAAGTCACCCGCGACGAGGTCGGGCGCCGGCGCGCCGAGCCATTGCTCGCGCAACCAGGGCAGCTCACGGACGTGGGCCGGGGTGCCCGTGGGTTCGCGGCCGGCAAAAAGTTCGATCTGGGCGTGGCCGCGGGCCGCACCGGTTTCATCGGCCAGCACCGCGCGGGTGATCGGCGGCGTCGTGCGATGGATGAGCGTGCCCCGCTCGAAACCGACCTCGACGCGATCGCCGAGACGCTCACGCAGCTCGTCGAGCGGAATCGAGAGAGTGTGCGGGCTGACCTGGGCGCTGCCGCCACCCTGAAACGACGGCGTCTCGGCAAGAGTGCCAATCACGGCAAGCCGCTTCAGGCGAGTCGGATCGAGCGGCAGAGCCGAGTCGCGGTTGTGCAGCAGCACAGCACTGCCCACTGCCGCCGCGCGCGCGAGTGCACGGTGCTCGGCCAGGTTCTCGCTGCGCTCGCGTGCGGGCGAACCTTCGTCGAGGGCGCCGCTCCATTCGAGCAGATCCAGCACGCGGCGGGCCGACGCGTTGACGAGCTCCTCGTCCACGGCGCCCGAGCGCACCGCGGAGGCCAGCTTCTCACCGCGGTGGCGCGTCGGGCCGGGCATCTCGAGATCGAGGCCGGCGATCGCCGCCTCGGCGGTCGTGTGCATCCCGAACCAGTCCGAGATCACGAGCCCGCCGAAACCCCACTCGCGGCGCAAGATCCGATCGAGCAGCTCCTGGTGATCGGCGGCGTGGATGCCGTTGATCCGGTTGTAGGCGCTCATCACGCATCGCACGCCCGCCTGTTTGACGGCGACCTCGAAGGGGCGGAGGTAGAGTTCACGCAGCGGCCGCTCGGCAACCTCCGAGCTGATCGAGTGGCGCTCGAACTCCGAGTCGTTGCACACGAAATGCTTGATGCACGCGGCAACGCGATGCGATTGCACCCCCTCGACGTAAGCCACGGCCAGGCGGGCCGTCAGCTCGGGATCCTCGGACATGCACTCGAAATTGCGCCCGGCGAGTGGCGAGCGGTGCAGGTTGACGGTGGGCGCCAACAGGACGCGAGCACCCTTGGTGAGCGCCTCGGCACCCAGCATCTCGCCGACGCGCCGCACCAGCTCCGGGTCGAAGCTGGCGCCGAGTGCCGTGCCGCAGGGCGTACACACCGAGGTCTGGCCCGAATGCGATTCGCCGCGCGCCCCATTTGGACCGTCGCTCACCTTGAGCGCCGGGATCCCGAGCCGCTCGATCGGCACGGTGTGCCAGAGATCGCGCCCCGCCATCAACGCGCAGCGCTCCTCGAGTGTCAGTTGCGAAAACAACTCCTCGACCCGTCGACTCATGGGCAGGCACGTTGGTCGAGTCGGTGCAGTCTTGCAAGTTACGATATCGGGACCGCGCAGGAATCGACTCGGACGAGCCGCTCAGGCCGTGCCGGCGCGGACCAGTCGGCCGGGGCGGGCGCCGGTCGGCTCGCCGTCCTCGAAACTGACTTCGCCCGCGACCACGGTCGCGCGGTAGCCGTGGGCGCGCTGCACGAGACGACGGCCCGAGGCGGGCAGGTCGAAGATCATCTCGGGGGCCGCGACGCCCAGTTCCGCGAAATCGATCACGTTGAGGTCGGCCCGCAGGCCCGGCACGAGCCGGCCCCGGTCCGCGAAGCCGAAGACCTCGGCCGTGCGGCTCGTTTGGAGGCGCACCAGCGTCTCGACGTCGATGCGTGCGCCGCGCTCGCGGTCGCGTCCCCACCAGGCCAGCATCCAGGTCGGCATCCCGGCATCACAGATCAAGCCACAATGCGCGCCCCCATCCGAGAGCCCGAGCACAGTGGCCGGGTGCGTCATCATCTCGCCCACGGCATCGAGGTTGCCGTCGACGTAGTTGAGCAACGGCGCAAAGAGAAAGGCGCGGCCCTCGTTCTCGAGAAGATGGTCGAGCGCAATTTCTTCCGGTCGGCGCCCACTGCGACGGGCTTGCGCGGCAATACTCGTCTCGGGCTCGGGCTCGTAGACCGGCGGATCGCCCAGCGGGTACATCTGGGCGAAGTTCGACAAGAGAGCGCGCGATACCGGGTTCACGAGGCGCGTCTCCTCGGCCAGCAGTCGCGCTCGAAGTGTCGGCTCAGAGAGCCGCGCCACGCGCTCGGGAAGAGTCAGGGACGCGATCTCCTGGTAGGACGGGTGCGCAACAAAGGGGTGACTCGTGCTCTGCAAGCCGAAGAGCATCCCCGTCGGCCGGCACGCTACCTGCGGCACGATGCGCTCGCCGAGGGCGGTCAGCTCGGCCGCGGTGGCCAGCGACCTGCGGTAGGCGAGTGGATCATGGGGCTGCTGCGCGATCGCGAACGTGATGGTGCAGCCGCTCTCCCGCGCCAGCTTTCGCATCCACGAGAGATCGGGCTCACGGCCGAGCGAGTCGGTGATCATCTCGAACATGCGCGGCCCCGGCACGCGCCCGAGCGCCCGGCCGATCCCGAGCATCTCGCCAGCGCTCGACGCCGTGCCCGGCACGAGGCCGTGCCGCGAACGGTGCAGAATCGTGCGCGAGGTCGAGAAGCCGACCGCGCCCGCGGCAAGCGCCTCCTCGGTGAGGCGCGCCATCTCCTCGACCGCGGCATCAGGGATCTCGTTGTCGTGGGCTCGCTCGCCCAGCACGTAGGCGCGCAGCGCGCAGTGCGGAACCATCGCGGCGATGTCCACCGTGCGCGGCATGCGTTCGAGCACGTCGAGGTATTCCGGGAAGGACTCCCACTGCCAGTCGATGCCTTCGCTCAATGCCGTGCCGGGAATATCCTCGACTCCCTCCATGAGTTCGATCAGGAAGTCTCTCTGGTCGGGCCGCACCGGCGCGAAGCCCACGCCACAATTGCCCATGACCAGCGTCGTCACGCCGTGCCAGCTCGACGGCGCAAGCACCGGATCCCAAGTGGCCTGGCCGTCGTAGTGGGTGTGCACGTCGACCCAGCCCGGCGTGACCAGCGCTCCCGCCGCGTCAATCTCACGCCGTGCGGGGCCGGCACGGCCGCCGACCTGCGTGAGTTTCCCGCCGTCGATGGCGAGGTCGCCGGTGAAGCGCGCCTGGCCCGTGCCGTCGATGATGGACCCGCCTCGCACCACCAGATCGTGCATGGGCAGCTCGCATAACAGGCGCGCCGGGCGAGAGATACGGGGGGGTGCGACACCTGCGCTCGGTTCGTCGGCCACGGAACGCTCGGGCAGCGCGCCTTACGCGTGCATTCGGTTCGCTGGTCGCGGCCCACCCCAGGACTCACGGGCAGCGCGCCCACCAACTCCTGGCGCGCGGCATGTTCGGTTCGTTGGCCACGGGCCACCCCTGCTACACTGCACGCTCCATGCCCGGTCCCATCTGCCGCACGAGGTCGAGAACACTCTCCCTGCTTGCGGGCTCGTGGCCTCGCGCGCGTGCGGCTCGGCCGGCGCCAAGGCGTGCCCGTTCACGCAGGCCGCCGTGCAGCGCCGATCGGGCCGAGCGGACCGCTGCCATGGCTGGGCGAATGTTCCGCGTCGGCCTGCTGCCGGGCCTGCTGGCTTGCGCCATCGCCGCTGGCCTCGGCTGCGCGCCCCGGCACGCCCCCGTCCCAACCCCGGCCGCCGACCTGATCGCCGTGCGCACACTGGCGCCGGGAATGGTGTTCGACATGCGCTACGCCGGCCCGGACAACTTCACCGGCGCGGCCGTGCCGGGCTACGACGCGCCGGAGTGCTGGCTCAGCCCGCCTGCGGCCGAAGCACTCGCCGCCGTGCAGCGCGACCTCGGGGCGCGCGAACTCGGCCTTGTCGTGTGGGATTGCTATCGCCCGCAACGCGCCGTGTCCGCCTTCATGCGCTGGGCGGCCGACCCTGACCGTACGGGACGCCAACGCTGGTACCCGAACATCGCAAAATCAGCACTCGTGCCCGAGGGCTACATCGCCGAGCGCTCGGGCCATAGTCGGGCGAGCACGGTGGACGTGGGCCTCGTTCGCCGCGCCGCGGACGGCCACTCCGATCTCCTCGACATGGGCACCGCGTTCGACTTCTTCGATCCGCGCGCCCACACCGCAGCGCAGGGCCTCTCGTCCGAGCAGCGGGCGAATCGCGCGCTCCTGGTCGAGTCGATGCGCGCCCGCGGCTTCGTCAACTTCGACAAGGAGTGGTGGCACTACACGCTGCGCGACGAGCCCTGGCCCGAAACCTATCTCGACGTGCCCGTGCGCGCCGCTCTCTCACCCGACTGAGCAACACGCGCTCTCGGGATGGCGGGTGGCACCGCGCCGGGCAGCCTGCCGCGGGTCGGTCCTGCGGAAAGGCCCGAGCGCGCGGTCGAATATTGTTCCGCTGACATTGAGCCGGGCACGCAGCCACGCAAGACTTCGCGCCGATGCAGGGCAGACCGCGCCGCGACATGCGAACCGGGAGGATTTGATAGCGATCGCACTCGACACACTTGCGTACGCGCGACGGCTGCGCGAGGCTGGCTTCAGCGAGGAGCAAGCCGAGGGACAGGCACGAGCGCTCGCGATCGCCATGACCGATTCGCTCACCACGAAGCAGGATCTGCGGGAATTTGAGATGCGGGTCGACGCCCGCTTCGAGCGGGTCGACGCTCGCTTCGAGCAGATCGAGCGGCACCTCGACACACGCTTGAACGAGTTCGAGAAACGCCTCGAGATCCGTCTGGCCGCGCAGGATCAGCGCCTCGATGCGCGCCTCGGGGAGATGACCGCGCGCTTCGAAGGGCGCCTCGCCGACCTCGAGCGCCGGACGACGGTCCGCCTCCTCGCCGGCATCGGAGTCGTCTCCGCCCTGGTCAAGCTCCTCTGACGTACGGGCGGGTCAGCGCGACAGCGCCAACCCCGATGCCTCGCTCGTCGGGGTCATCACGCCGCGCGGCACGGGATCGGGGCCCTGCAACGTGAGGTGGAGCTTGCCGAAGAGAGCACTCCCATAGGCTCGCTGCGACAGGTTCTTCGGCACCGTCATCTCCCAGGGCGAGACCATCGAGCTGGCCAGGTCGTTCGGCCCAAGCGCATCCAGCACATTGGTGCGGCAGAGGAAGCGGCCGTCAAAGATCACCCCGTGAGGGTCGTGCAGGCGGCATTGACCAGGCGTTGTGGAACCGAACCTCGCCACGGGCGATCACGTCAATGTCAGGCACGGCGGGGGCGGTCGCACCGCCGTAGCCGAGGGCCTTGACCTGGTCAATTCCAGCATCGCCCATGATGACGAGCAAGATGTTCGGCACCGGACGCGCAGAGCCGGGCATCCCGAGAGCGAGCAGTGCAGCGAAGATCAACCCAGCCGAGAGCAGGCCAGTGGCGATTTCAAAGGTCATGGCAGGCTTGCCCCGCCACAGCGAACTGTTCAAGCACATGGCACGACAGGGGTCCCCTCCAAATCCAAGTAGCGCTACATCTGGGACTGTTGATGCTACACGACCTCTGCCGCACCCCCGCGGCGGCCCTCGTCCACCCGACCAATTCCTGCCCTGACTTTGGCTGCCTCAGCAACCCTCCTCGAACCGCCGACCGCGCCCTTTGCGGCGCCCCCACCCGCCCGGTCGGAGCCCTCGCCCGACCAAGGCTCTGCCGCGCCCGTGGCAGCGCCAGTCCGCGCGCCGTCGCCTTTGCCCTGAGGAATCACGACCCGCCCAATGTCTGTCGCGCCAGCACCAACCCCGGTCCGGGCCCTCGCCCGACCAAGGGTCTGCCGCCCTGACTTGCCATGGGGCACACCAAATCCGTTGTCACGCCGCCAGAGTTGAAGTATTGACCGTGGTCGTGACTCTTCCTGAACGGTCATCACGCCGAGGGGTGGAACGGATCCCGCCGAATCGCGAGACTCTGCTTCTCGTCCGGAGTCAGGTTGCCAAGCGCCTGGCACACCTCGACCTCACCGAACGTCGCCTGCTGGTCCTGATTTCCGTGCTCAACGGATTCGCGAGCCCGCGCACACTCGCCGCGGCGCAGACCTGCAGCGGCGAGCCCCCGGCCCGCGACAGTGCGCGGAGACTCTCGCGCCTCGAAGTCCTCGGCCTCATCAGCCTCCTGCCCGATGGGTCGGCCCAGATCACCAGCGACAGGCTTCGTGAAGCTCTCCTGACTGCGGTACCGAGCACCGAGCTCGCCCGACTGCACGGCGCAGCCGGTAACAGCCTCGCCCTCACGCACCGCCACGCGCGCGACGCCGTCGCCGAAGCCGTCGCCGAGCACTACCTGCGGGCCGCCGACGCCGGCTTCGTCGAGCGCGCTCTCGAATGGCTCGGCCGCGCGGCACGGGTCGCCTCCGAAGGGTTCGCCTGGGAACGCGCGACGGAGCTACTCGAGACGGCACTCGGGCTCGTCGATCGGCACGCCGGCGAACTCGGCAACACCGCCGGCTGGCACTGCGATCTCCTGCTGCAGCTCGCGGACTACCACGAGCGCTGGAGAGGCCCTCCTGGCGCCGGCAGTCTGCGCGAGGAGGCGCTCGAATTCGCGCGTCGGGCGGGCGATGCGCAGCGCGTGGGCCGGGCCGCCCTGGCACTGACGCCGCTCGGGTGTGCCGTCGTCGGATCGGTCGCCGTCCGTGCCGAGATCCTCGATCAGGCCGAACTGGCCCTGCCGCGCGACGAGAGCGCGCTGCGCGCGCGCCTGCTCGCACGGCGCGCACTCTACCGCTCGCTCGATCCCTGGCCGAAACTCTTGCCGCACAGCCCCCGAGGCGAGATGCAACGCGACGAGCTGATCCGGCTGGCCGAACGCTCGGGAGATCCGCTGGCGATCGACGAATGCCTGCTCGCGCACCTGGTCACGACGGCCAGTTCGCTCCCGGTCGCTCGACGACAAACGCTCACCGCACGACTCGTCGCCCAGACCGCCGCATCGCCGGATGTCGGCCTGCGCGCTGTCGCTCTCCATCTCCATGCCTTGACCGCTCTCCAGGCAGGCGACCGCGAAGCATTCAACCGCGCCGTGGTCACCTGCCGCAAGATCGCTCGGGCGGGCGCGCCGCATATTCGCTGGCTCGTGCCCTGTCTCGCTGGGGCAGGCGCTCTGCTCGATGGGCGGGCAACGGAGGCCTTGGGGCTTGCCGACGAATCCTGGAACTGTGGCAGGGACGCGCTCCGCCCCCTCGGCCGGTTGGTGCGCGGCGAAGTTCAGTGCGCAGTGCACCGGCTGCGCGGCACACTTCCTGGCTATGTCGCGGCCAAGCGCGAAATCTGGGCGGACTGGACGACCATACCCGCGATTCGGGCCCTCTGGGCGCGACTCGAGGCGGAAACCGGGAACCTTGCCGCGGCAGCACGACTCGTGCGCGGCTTCACCCCGGGCGATCTCGATGCGTTCGACCACCAGATCTGCGGCGGCAGCAGTCTCGCGCGCCTGGCGCGAGCGGTCTGTTTACTGGGCGACCGCGTGATGGCAGAACGCCTCTACCCGCGCCTCGGGCCCTTTGCGGACGAATGCGTCGTCGGCGGGTCCGGCGCGGTCTGCGAGGGGCCGATCTCGCTCGTTCTCGCCCTCCTCGCCGATCTCCTCGAACGCCCCGGCGAAGCCAAGGCCTTCTTCGCCCGCGCTCGCGAATCCGCCCGGCACCTGCAATCGAGCGTCCTGCTGATCGAAGTGACCGAGGCGGAAGCGGCGATGCGGTCTCGCCGCGCTGGACCGCAGAGCCGGGAGAAAGCACGGGCCCTGATCATCGAGGCGGATCGGTTGCGCGACGCGCTGCCCTCCGATCTTGCGGCCACTCCCCCGCCCGGCCTGCGCGAGACCATCGCAGAGCTGCCCCCCACCTGGACGCTCCGCCGGACCGGCAGCCGGTGGCTGGTCTCCGATCAACACGGCGAATTTTTGCTCCCTCCGTTCAAGGCCCTCTACGACCTGCATCTGCTGGTGACGCAGCCCGGTCGCCCAATCCCCGTCACGCTGCTCGCGGGCACCGCCCCGGCTGCCGGCTCGACCGCGATATCCGTCAAGGATATTACCACCCGAGGGCAAGCGGACGCGGCGGCGGCGCTGGGCCTCGACCGCATCGCCTACGAGCAATACCGGAGGCGCCTCATCGCGTGTCGCGAGGAGCGCGTGCAGGCCGAGAGCGCGCACGACCTGAGGGCGGTGAAGGGGCTCGACCGCGAGGTCGCGCAGATCGACGCCGAAATCGCAGCGAACCGACGGCTCGCCGGGGGCGCAGGCAACAGCGCCGACCGCGCGCGCAAGGCAGTGAGCCTGCGTCTCCGCCGTGGCATCGACCAGATCGCGGCCCATTGCCCCGAGCTGGCCCATCACCTGCGCCGCTCCGTCCATACCGGGTTCACCTGCGTCTACGAGCCCTGCGAGACCGCGCACTGGCTGCTGTAGAGCGAGGGACCACCGGCGCGCGGAGGCTTCTCGGCGCCCCCAGGGCCTTCGGCCCGTGGCGCAACCGGCTGCCGGGCGGCCGGAACTCGCGAGCGACGTAGCATCCGATGGCCCAGATGTAGCGCAATTGGGGCAGGTCCTGGTCCGTCGAAAGGAAGCACCGAATGATCGACACTGTACGCCCTTCAGCATCCATCACGCACCCTGCGGCAGCGGCGCCTCTGGCCGTGCGGCCCCCTCCGCTCCGGGGGAGATCTCCCGGGCCGGCCGGCGTTGGACCCATGGCGGGCGGGCGACCTTCTCGAGCCGGGCGACGGCCCAAAGGTCTCGCCGAATCGGCGGCCCTGCTCATCGCTCTGGCGTGGACGGCCTGCGGCTCCGTCACCTCCACGACGAATACCACGGAGGTCCGCGGCGACCGTTACTGCGAGATCCTGCTCGGCACGATCGAGGGACAAATGACGGCGCTCGAGGTCTACAACACCTACGGGATCAACGATTGCCCCGCCGACGCCTGGACCGACGTGAGCGCCGCGCAGATCCAGAGCGAGACCGGCGTGGACCTGGTGGAATTGAACGGCCCCAGGGTCTGGATGATGGACGAATTCTCGGGCAACACGGAGCTGCTCGATCCAACCGTCAAGAATCTAGACGGCGTGGAGATGCGGCTCGCGGGGGTGCTCAACATCGCGACGCGCGACCTGCCCGCGTTCGTTTCCGGCAGCTCCCCCTACGAAGTCGGGCCCGTCACGCGCAACACGGTCTGGATCTACGATGGGGGCAAGCCGCTCTACCAGTTGATCGATCCGCAAGGCCGGATCTTCGTCATGCAGTCGTTCAGCCAGGAGATCGCACCGCTGACGTTCGCCGACCTGCCCACCCTCGGCTCGCGGCTCGATCTCCCGGATGGTTGGGTCTACCGCGAGGCCGTTCCCACCGAACGGGTCGATGTCGTCGCTGTCGATGGCGTGGCCCAGGTCACGCAGGACGAGTTGAAGAATTCGTACCAGCTCTCGACCCTCGCGGAATGACACCGACCTGAGTCCGGCGACAGTGGTCGCTGGCCCGCCCCCGGGATTGCCTGGAGCCGACCGGGTGCGGCGGCTCCGGACAACCGCCAAACCGCCGCGGCGATCAATCGCTCAGCCGAGCCGCGCGCGAATCCAGTCTGCGACGAGCTCCATCGCCGGTCGGCGGTGGCCTTCGAGGTAGTGCGGCGCACGCGCGAGCTCGTGATAGGTCACCGCGGCGCTGGTCGCCGCGTCGCGAATCGCGCGGGCCTGCCTGAGGCGGATCTCGGTGTCGGCCGTGGGGTGCAGGATCAGCAGCGGGCACGAGAGGCGCGGCACGGTCTCCTCGAGCTTCGCCTTCGACGACAGGCTCGACCACGTCGAGAGCCAGCCGCGTGAAGTCATCACCCGTCCGAGGCCGAATCCGGTCCAGTTGGCGTCCATCGGGTCGGGGAAAGCGAAGAGCGAGCCGAGCGGGCGATCGTCGGGGTCAATGGTTGGATCAAGATAGGCCGGGTCGGCCAGCGTTCGGTAGATCGTCAGGTAGCGCACGTGCAGGGCGCGCCGCCGCACCCGACGCCAGTCATCACCGCCGATTTCGAGCTGCGCCAGCTCCTTGAACGCTCTCCGGCCGGCCTCGACCTCGGCGTGGGCGATCGCGTCGATGCGTGCCACGCGGTGGCGCTGCGCCTGGCGGTAGCGCGCGAGCCAGCCGCGGTCATAGCGCGACGGCTCGGGCCAGGGCCGCCAGCCGTTGCGCGGGTCGTACATGTCGAACTCGGGATCGACCGAGAAGGGATCGTTCTCGTCGGTCACCGACGGGTCAATCACCTGTTCCATGAAGACACCCTCGCCGGGATGCGCCGCCACACCAACCCAGGCATCGCCACAGGAGGTCTCGGCCTGGGCCAGCGCCATCAGCGAACCGCCGCCGCTATTACCCAGCAGCACGACCGCCTCGGCACCGCGCCGGCGCATCTCGGCCACCGCCGTCTGCACGTCGACCACGCAGCGTTCGTGGCGGCAGTCGGTGTCGTTGTTGAGATAGCGCGTGGTGAAGCCCAGCACGGCGTAACCCGCTGCGGCGAGCAGCGGACAGGCGTAGTGCACAGAGAAATCGCCGCGCGGATGCGCCAGCACCACCGCCACGCGCCACTTCTCGCCGGCGGGCGGGGTCCAGAGAATGCCGCGCACCAGCGCCCCGTCGGGTGTGACCAAGCGGATTTCCTCGCGGCGTGGCTCGTGTGCCGGCCGATCCTCCGGCAGCGGCCAGAAGCTCATCCCGAACGGTCGTGGCAACTCGAGCATCCTTCCCTCCCCCATGGTGCCGGAGCCATGCCGCGCTTGCTGCGGCCGCCTAGGCGGCCGCAAACCCGTTATCAGGGCGGGCGAGGCACGAGAAATGGGGTCGTGACTCCGACCGGCAGCCGAGTTGCTCCGCGGGTCGCCGCCGGGTTACCAGCAGTTCGGAGCGAACACGGCGCCGGCGCCGGTGCCGAATCCGTGCCCTCCGCAGCCACAATGACAACGCTCGCTCCCTTCACCGCTCGTTCCTACGACTTCAGCGACCACGCGCGAGCACGCAACTGGATCGGTGGTCGCTGGTGCGACCCGGTGGCACCCGCAGCGCCGATCCTGGATGTGCCCAACCCGCGCTGGGGGCGAGCGATGGCACAGGTGGCCCTCTCGGGGGCGGCCGATGTCGCGCGTGCAATCGAGTCCGCACGCGAGGCCGCCCGGGGGTGGCGCATGACCCCTCTGCGCGATCGCGCGCAGGTGCTCTACCGGACGCGCGAACTCCTGCTGCGGCACATGGACGAGCTGGCATGGCTGATCTCGCACGAGAACGGCAAGCTCCACCCCGAGGCGGTCGCCGAGGTCGAGAAAGCGATCGAGTGCCTCGAATACGGCTGTTCGCTGCCCCATCTGGCAGCGGGCCAGAGCCTCGAGGTGAGCCGTGGCGTCACCTGCGAGGTGGTCTACGAACCGCTCGGCGTGGTGGCGGGTGTCGTACCCTTCAATTTCCCGCTCATGGTCCCGATGTGGATGCTGCCGCAGGCTCTGGCGGGCGGCAACACGTTCATCCTGAAGCCTTCCGAGCGCGTGCCGCTCACCACGATGCGGCTTGCCGCGATCCTGGCCGAGGCCGGGCTGCCGCCCGGCGTGTTCTCTCTCGTCCAGGGCGGGCGCGAGGTCGTGGAAGCGTTGTGCGACGCGCCGGAGATCAGCGCACTCGGCTTTGTCGGCTCGACCGCGGTAGCGCGCGCGGTGTACGCACGCGCCGCCGGCTCGGGCAAGCGTGCACTCTGTCTCGGCGGCGCCAAGAACCATTTGCTGCTCGTGCCCGATGCCGATCCCGAGGTCACCATCGAAAACATCGTCGCCTCCTTCACCGGCTGCGCTGGTCAACGCTGCATGGCGGCGTCGGTGCTGGTGGCGGTGGGGGATGTCGATCACCTGATCAAGCGCATCGCGGAGCGAGCCGCGGCGATGCGGCTCGGCACCGACATGGGCCCGGTGCAGAGCGCTTCCGCCACGGAGCGGCTGTCTCGCGCGATCGGCGATGCCGAGCGCGCTGGCGCGCGAGTCGTGGTCGACGGCCGCGTAGCCGGGCCGACGGCGGGGGGCTACTGGGTCGGCCCCACGATCCTCGATCGGGTCGATCCGTCGAGCCCGGCTGGCTGCGAGGAACTCTTCGGCCCGGTGCTCTCGATCGTGCGGGTGCCCAACCTGGAGGCAGCCATCGGCGTCGAGAACCGGAATCGATACGGCAACGCCGCCGCCGTCTACACGACGTCGGGCGACGTGGCCCAGCGGGTCGTCACGGCGGCCTCCGCCGGCATGTGCGGCGTCAACGTCGGGGTGCCCGTACCGCGCGAGCCTTTCGGTTTCGGCGGCTGGAACGAGTCGTGTTTCGGAACCGGCGACTTGACCGGCTGGGACGGCTTCCGCTTCTGGACGCGCCCGCGCAAGGTCACGCGAAAGTGGGCACTGCAACGCGACGCCACCTGGATGAGTTGAAGTCGAGGCGCCAGCGCCCGGAGAGAGAGCCATGAACGGCGAAGAAATCGTCCGCCTCTGCCTCGAACACACGCTCTACCCGTGGTCGGCCACGGCTGCGGTCCATCCGCTGCCGATCGTGCGCGCCGAAGGTCTCTACATGTACACGGCCGACGGCCGGCGTATTCTGGACTTCGCCAGCCAACTGATGTGCGTCAACATCGGCCACTCGCATCCGCGTGTGGTCGAGGCGATGAAACGCGCCTGCGACGGCCTGCTCTTCGTCCACCCCGGTACCGCGACCGAGATGCGCGCACGGCTGGCCGAGCGGCTGGCCCGGATCTGCCCCGGCGACCTCGACGTCTTCTTCTTCACGCTCGGCGGTGCCGAGGCCAACGAAAACGCGATCCGCGCGGCGCGACTCTTCACCGGACGCCCGAAGATCCTGTCGCGCTACCGCAGCTACCACGGCGGCACCAACGCGGCGATGCAGCTCTCGGGCGACCCGCGCCGCTGGGCCAACGAGCCCGGTATGCCCGGCGTGATCCGGGTGATGGACCCCTGGCCATACAAATATTCGTTCGGCACCGATCCCGCCGAGATCACGCGCAACAACCTGACCTACCTCGAGGAGGTGATCGACTACGAGGGCCCGCACACGATCGCCGCGATGATCATCGAGAGCGTGGTCGGCACCAACGGAATCCTCGTGCCCCCGCCCGGCTACCTGCACGGCTTGAAGGAGCTGCTCTCGCGCCACGGCATCCTGCTGATCTGCGACGAGGTGATGTCGGGCTTCGGCCGAACGGGAAAGCTCTTCGGCTTCGAGCACGGCGACATCGTTCCCGACATCGTGACGATGGCCAAGGGCCTCACCTCGTCCTACGTGCCGCTCGGCGCTGTCGGGGTCTCGAGGCGGATCGGCGACCATTTCCGCGACAACGTCTTCTGGGGCGGCCTCACCTACAACGCGCATCCGTTCTGCCTCGCGGTCGCCGATGCCGTACTCGATGTGCTGCTCGACGAGGGGCTGATCGAGAACGCCGCACGCCTCGGGCCGGTGATGCAGTCGGAAATGGAGAACCTGGCCGCGCGCCACCCCTCGGTCCTGGCGCACCGCAACATCGGCCTCTTCGGCATGGTCGAGCTGCGCCGCGATTCGCGCGGCACCCCACTGGCGCCGTTCAACGGCAGCCATCCGGCGATGGCGCGCTTTCACCAGGCCCTGCTCGACGCCGGGCTCTACACGCTGGGGCGCTGGAACAACTTCATGACCAACCCACCGCTCTCGATCGACGAGGCCGAGCTGCGCCACGGCTTCGCCATCATCGACCGCGCGCTTGGCGTGGTGGACGAGGTGTTTGAGGGCTGATCCCGCGCGGCGTTGTAAAGGCTATCCTTTTCTTTGATGCCGGGACGCTCGACGGCGGCCCGGGGTGGGTGCCCGCAGCGAAGGCGGCTCTTATTTTCTCAGGTACCAGCCCCAGGGTGCGGGGCTCGTGTACTCGGTGATCTGCTGCACCTCGAGGTAGTTCTCGAGTCCCCACTCACCGAGCTCGCGGCCGATTCCGCTCTGCTTCATGCCGCCCCACGGCGCCTCGCTGAAGGTGGGCTGCGAGCAGTTGATCCACACGATGCCGGCGCGCAGCCGTGCCGCGACGCGGCGGGCACGCGCCACGTCCGCCGACATCACCGCCGCGGCCAGGCCAAAGCGCGTGTCGTTGGCGAGCGCCACCGCCTCGGCTTCGTCACGGAAGGTCCGCACCGCGAGCACCGGACCGAAGACTTCCTCGCGCCACAGCTCGGCGTCCTGCGGTACGTCGTGGAAAATCGTCGGCTCGAAGAAGAACCCCCGCTCGCGGTCGCGCGGGCGGCCCCCGCCCGTGACCAGCCGGATCCCGGCGGCTCGCGCCCGGGCGACGAAGCCCGCGACCTTTTCGTGCTGGGCGCGCGAGACCAGTGGACCGAGGAGCGTGCCCTGGGCCAGCCCGTCGCCGATGCGGATCTTGCGCGCTTCACAGACGAGCCGTTCCAGCAGACGTCCGGCAAGGGGCGCCTCGACCAGGAGCCGCGAGGTCGCGCTGCACACCTGGCCCTGATTCCAGAAGATCCCGAACATCACCCATTCGACCGCCGCGTCGAGATCTGAATCCGCAAAGACGACGAAGGGCGACTTGCCGCCAAGTTCGAGCGAGACGTTCTTGATCGCCTGCGCACCGGCACGCATCACGGCCGCTCCGGTCGGCACCGAGCCGGTAAAGGCGAGCTTTTCAACGCCGGGGTGCGCCGCGAGCGGGGCACCGGCCTCGGGACCCGTCCCGGTGACGACGTTGAGTACACCGGGCGGCAATCCAATCTCTGCGGCGATGGCCGCCAGCTCCAGCGCCGTGAGCGGAGTCAGCTCCGAGGGCTTGAGCACCATGGTGGCGCCCGCCGCCAGTGCCGGCGCCACCTTCCACGCGGCCATGAGGAGGGGGTAGTTCCAGGGGATGATCTGCCCGGCGACACCGACCGGCACGCGGCGGACACGGCAGGTGAAGCGCGCGTCGGGCACCGCAACCGCCTCGCCCTGGCGGTGGTCGAGATCGCGCGCCATCTCCGCGTAAAGCGAAAAGCATCCGGCGGCATCGTCGATGTCCCAGAGGGCCTCGGGCAGGGGCTTGCCGTTGTCGAGCACCTCGAGCCGGGCCAGCTCATCACGCCGTGCCGCGATGCCCTCGGCGATGGCTTCGAGCCAGACCGCACGCTCGGCGCCCGTCGTCGCGCCAAATCCACCCGCGAAGGCACGCCGCGCTGCCGCCACGGCGCGGTCGACGTCAGCGGCAGTGCCCGCGGGCGCGTGGTGGATGACCTCCTCGGTCGCCGGGTTGAATACCGGGAGCGTCCCGCCGAGCGCCGGCCACTCCCAGCGCCCGTCGATGAAGAGCCTCTCTCGCACGGCGATCCCTCCTCGGCCTGCCATTGAAGCCAGCGCATCCTACGCCGTGCGCCCCCATCGCGACCAGTGGACCCCCGGCCAGGGTGAGCATGGGCGTCGCACCTGACGGCCCCGAGGCACGGCGGCTGGCCGGCCGCGTCGCACGAGAGCACGTCCCCCGAGCCGAGTGGGGCATCCGACGATTCGGCCGCGCCGCAGCGAGTCGGGGTCATCGCCGCCCTCCTGTCCCGCTTCGAATCGCCCTGCCGCAGCGGTTGATGGGCCGGGGACGGGAGCCCTCGGGCCCGTCTCGCTTCGGTATCACAACGTTACCGCAGTTCCGCTTGATTCCTCGGAAAGCTCCTGTTGTCACGGCAGATCATTTGATTTTCCTTGTTTTTCATCGATCCGGACGCCCGTCATGCGCTGGCCTCGCAGTTGCGTTGGGATGCCCGGCAGCGCTCGCGCCGACACCGGTCTCGGCGGTCCGCATCGAGATTCGAATCCAACCGAGTTGGCCGGCGAGCGGAGGATCCCATGACCATCACACCCGAGACAACCAAGAACGCGACCGACGAGCAGCCGATCTTGAGCAGCCGCACGAGGTCGATCACCCTCCCCCTGCCCGCTCGCCGCCTCGGCACCGCGCTGGAGGATGCCCCCCCCGCAGGTGCGGGCGATGTCTTCTGGGCAAGCGCGGCCCACGTCCCGCCGCCCTCGACGGCCGCAATGGCGGCCTCGGAAGTCACGGGCGACCCGACGCCGCACGGACCGCGTACTCTGCTGCGGCCGCGCTCGCGCCTGCTGCGCCGCTTCGGTCTGGCCTTCGCGACGATCTTCGTTCTGAGCCTCCCCACTGCCGAGGCCGCACTCGTGAGGGTGCCACTCGGCATCTACGGTGGCCGGGCCGTCGATTCGGCAGCGTGGATCGGCGGTGGCGGCGCCACCCGCATCATGGTCTCGGTCTCGGGCGATGCCGCCGGCTTCCGCCTCGAAGACGGCGGTGCCTTCTGGGAGCCGATCTTCTACGGCCGGCCCGGGGAGATCGACGAGATCGAGGCCGACGTCACCGCCCCCGCCACCGGAAGCGGCGCCGGTGTCCTTTTCGCGACCCTCAACGACGGCCGGCTCATCGTCAATGCAAGTGAGACCGGCGGCGGCGTCTGGTCGATCGCCGGCTGGACGACCGTCGGCAACCCGTTCTCGAGCGGTTCCACGCTGCTGGAGGAGGCCGTCAGCCTGACCGGTGCGGCCTCGGGCATGTACGTCGGCACGCGCGCTGGCAACGTCTACCGCTCGACCGATGGTGGCACGACGTGGTCGCTGCTGGTCACGCCGTCGGCAGGCGACGCGGTCGAGTCGATCGCGGTCTACTCCGACGACGCCACCAATCCAACCCTCTACATCACGGCCGGCAGGACCGGCGCCCGCCTGCTCTACACTGCCGCCTTCGCCGGCTCCTACGCGGCCACGACCGTCCCCGTGAGCGGCAGCCCAACGATCGAACGGGTCTTCGTCCATCCCTCGACCGTGATCGCCGAGGCCCCGCTGCTCTTCGTCACCGGTGACTCGCCGAGCCAGAGCGTCTACCGCGGCGAGACCGGCGGCACCGCCTGGAGCACCGTGACGGTGGCACGGCACTACTTCCAACACATGGCCTTCGATGCCGTCAATGAGCGCATATACGCCGCGAGCGCGGTCTCGACCGATCGCGGCGCAAGCTTCACCCAGCTCCCCAACTACAGCCGCACCGCAGGCGACCTGCACGCCAACGACGCAACCGTCGCCATCGACCCCAACGACGCCAACAGGATCTACGTCGCCGACGATTGGTTCCTCGGCGAATGGCAGAACAGCGCCGGCACCTGGGCCGCTAACGGCCCGATCGCCAACAACGACGGTGTCGCGGCGATCGAGATCGACGACATGGCGCAGGTGGCCGATACCGCCGCCACCAAGGACACCTTCCTGATCGCGGGCAAGAGTGGCATCGGCATCACCACCGATTTCGTGACCCATGCCGGCCCGACCCCCACGTGGACCGACTACCCGATCTTTCCTGGGCACGACGGCTCGGTGCTGGCAGCGGTACACGTTCAGGATCACGACGGCGACGGCACGGTGATGGAGACGATGCTCGCCGGCAACCAGGCCGGGCGCGTCTACCGGACGACCACGGGCAGCACCGTGGCCTCGGACTGGAGCCAGGTCTTCGAGGTCCAGACCGATCTCGCCGCGACCTGGTGGCAGGACGGCAACCGCACCGCGATCAACGATATCGTCGAGAACCCGTCCTCGATGGACGACCTCTGGCTCGCCTTCGGCGACTGGGACAGCGGTCGCGTCGGCGGCGGTATCGCCTGCTCGACCGACAACGGTGCCACCTGGGCGATCGACCCGGGCTGGTCGGCGGGCGGCGACAGCATGTCGGTGAACGCTCTGCAGATCACCGCGACCCGTTTCTGGGCCGGGGTCGGCAAATCGGACGACTCCGATCCGGCGCACGCGGGCCTCTACACGATGACCGGCAGCCTCGCGGGGTGCGGCTCGACGAGTTGGTCGCAGCACTCGACCGGCACGGCCCTGGATTCTGCAGTGGTCAACGATCTGGATGGCTACACGACCAGCCCGGTCTATGCGGCAAGCTCGGCCGGTCTCTTCCGTGGCGAACTCGCGGGCGCCTGGAGTTGGTCGCAGCTCGATGGAACGCTCGCCGGTTTGCCGACGGGTGAGTATCGCGCTCTCGCGGTCAATCCAAGCCCCTCGCCCTACGACGAGGAGCTCTACGCCGCGATCGGAAGCTCGGTCTACCGCCTGCGCAATGCCGCCGGTATCTGGACCATCACGCTGGTCACGCCACCGGTCTTCGACCAGGTCTACTCGCTGCTCTGGGACGACCTGGTGGTCGGCTCGACGAGTGGCCTGTACTCGGTCGGCCTGCCCACCGCCGAGCAGAAGAAATGCCGCAAGGCCGTCCGCAAGGTGCGTACCCGTTACCTCAAGACTGCGCTCGGCGCGACGGTGGCCTGCCTCGACGCTTCGCTGTCGAGCGGTGCGACCTGCCCGGATGCGACGACACAGGCAGTCATTGCGGCAGCCGCCCTTGCCTTCGGGCAGATCGACACTTTCTGTGACGACGTCACCGTCGAGGCCTTGCGCATCGAGTGGCCGGCGGGCTGCTGGAACGTCCGCACCGCCGGGGCGCTGGAGATCTGCCTCGAGGCCGACGCCGAAGCCACGGTCGAGTCGCTGGCCCTGACGGAATACGGCAATGGTGGCACCGAGCGCGCATCGGCCTCGACCTGCCAGCGGACGATCGGCCGGGCGTGGGGACGCGGCTACGCCACTGGCGCGCTGGCCGCGCTCGACAAGTGCATCACCAACCTCGACGCCGGCCGCACCGACGACTGCCCAGACGCCACGACCAGCAACAAGATCAGCCAACTCGCGGTCAAGGCCACCGACAAGGTGCTCGCGGCGTGCTCCGACGGCGAAGTGGCAACGCTCGCCGGGGCGGGCTTTGGCGGCGTGTGCGACACGGTGACCACAGGGCCGGATCTCAACGCCTGCCTGCTCGATGCGCACGACGACGCGCTGGGCGACCTGCTCGCAGCACCCGCGGACCTGGGCCTCGACTGATCCGGCGACCGCGGCGGGCAGGATTCTCCGCGTCCTGCCCGCCGCCTGCCCGGCCCGATGGGCGAGACCCCCACCGGGCCTGTCCCGCGCCCAGCGTCGCTCGACTCGAGTGGCGGCAAGCGGGTCCCGGCTCCAGGCCCGCGCTCGGCGACGCGCCCAAGCACGCACCGGGACGTCGTAATTCAGGTGTTGCGGGCGGCGCGGACGACGGCCGGGCCGTTCACCAGCGGACCCATGAAAACATAGGTCTGACAATCACAGGGGTCGGGCGGTGGCATATCGAGCGAATCGAAGAGGAGCTCGTCGCCAAAGATGCCGACCACGTTGACTTCGCAGCCCTGATCGATCGTCAGGCTGGTGCGGCCGTCGATCTCGAAGTCGCGCTCGAAATCGAAGACGTCCCGATCCCAGACGTCGGTCAGCGGCACAAGGATCTCGAGTTCCTCGATCACCTCGACATTCCCACCCATCATGTTCAAGCCGTCCTCGCCGGGATCGGCAACGTGGATTTCGAGCAAGGAGAACCGAGATGCCGTGAATGCCAGCCCATTATCGCCCGCGTCGTTGCTGGTGAGCGCGTCGATGCTCCACTCGGAACGGTCCACTCCGAGGACGACGATGCCACTCATGTCGTCGCCGAGACGTGCCTCGGGATCAGGACCGACGACGGGATCTCCGGGATCGACGTTGCCGAGCCAGGAACCGACGATCGCGGCGGCGTTGAAACTCGAACGCAGGGCCGGGTCGGCCGTGATCGAAATCCCCTTCCACTCACCACTGAAGCTTCCGCCCATGAACCAGAGGCCACCGTTGTTGGCCACCGCCACTTCGAGATTGTCTCGCCCAGCGGCCTTGAAGACCACGGTATCGGCTTCAAGGCGCGAGCCGGGATCGAAGAAGAGTGCGTTCTTCTGGATCGGACTGGTGGCGCGCTGGCCGTTGCGGATCCGCACCTCGGTACCGTCTTCGATGGTGAGAGTCACACCGGCCACGACATGGACCGCACCGGCGATCACGTAGTCGTGCGTGGAGTAGAGGAGCGTGTCTCGAATAATATTGCGGTTGATCAGAACGTAGGGCGGGCTGACCGCGCGGCACGCCGCGACTCCGAGCCGGGGGTAGCCAGCAGCGGCCAGGCGTGCCGCCTGGCCGGGAGCGTCGGCACCGAGCGCGCTTGCTGCGGCCGCGAGGCGCTCCCGCACCGGAATGCTCGGGCCGGTCGAGATCCCGATCGTGCGATCGAACTCGTCCACCAACCGCGCCACGAGATCGATCATGTCGGCAGCGAGTTCGCGTGCCGGCCCGGCGAGCACTGCCGTTCCGAACCCGCCCCGCGCCAGCCGATCCGCCCCCACCGCGCCAAGCGCAAGCCGGGCAAGAGCCTCGCCATCGGGCTCGACCGCGCCCACGCAGTCAACGGCCGCTCCGGCCACGGCAAGCAGCTCGAGGGCCGCATCGAGTTGGCCGACTGACGCCCTGCGCCTGGCCTCGCTGACGCTCGACTCCAGAGCCCCACGCAGCGTCAAGGCGCCAGCAACGACGGCCTGCCGACACGCGTTCGCGCTGGCGCAACGCGCCGCAGCCGGGGACGCGCCGGCCATGACCGGCATGAGCCCGGCGCAGACAAGAATCAGAACGGCGCGGACTGGCCGCCCCCTGCGGAACATAGTGGTCAATTTCAAAAATACCCTCCTGCCGGGGCGCCGCCTGGTCAACCAGTGGGCGCAAACGATAGCCCTGACGAGGCTGCCAGGGAAGACTGTTCTGGTGCGCTCGGGAGCGAGCGGCAAGGACCGCGCTGCGGACAGCCGCGAGCACGGCTACGCCAGGAGCCCTGGCCTTCGCCGCAGCGGAGTCGCTACCCGCGCCACGGGTGACCCCACCACGCCGACATGGCATGACACCGGGACGCAGGCCCCCGCGGCGCGCATCCTTCGCCGACCGGCACGCCACGGCACCCTGCAGCGTGGTGCGTTGTCCCGTCACCACGTCGGGGATAGGATCGCCGGCGTGGGAATCGAGCCGCAACTGGAAGCCGTTCGCCCGTGCGTCCGTCACCACGTCGGGGATGGGAGCGCCACCGTTCGGCAACGACCGCGTTCCGCCCGGCTCGCACGCTGCCGCGGCCTGTTGGTGGGCGCCCTCGGCCTGGCCAATGCCTGCGCCAGCCCGTCGATTGAGCCGTTCTCGATCAATCCGTACGTGGTCACGACCGAGAGCCGGATATTCACGGACCCGGTTCGCGCGACTCCGAGCAACGGCGTTTTCGCCGGCGCGGCTTCGCGCCAGATCGAGACTCAAATCTGGTACAGGATTCTCGAGCACGTCGACCAGGCAACGCCGTGCGGACGCGCGGGCTGCGGACTCGTGCTGTTGGCACACGGCTTCGGCGGCAGCATCTCGCGCTTCGAGGTGCTCGGCCGAGCGCTGGCCGCACGGGGCTGGATCGTCGCTGCTCCGTCTTTTCCATTGACCAACCAGGGGGCCCCGGGCGGTCATGCCCGCGGGCTCGGGGATCTGGTCCATCAGCCCGGCGATTTGTCGTTCGTGCTGGATGAGCTGCTGCGGGCCAACGCCGACGCCACAGACCCGCTCTTCGAGCGCATCGATCCCTCTCGGGTCGGCGTGATGGGCCACTCGCTTGGTGGCGCGACCGCGGTCGGACTCACCCGACACCCGTGCTGCACGGATGACCGCTTTGCCGCAGCCGCGCTGGTCGCTCCCGCAGCCTACACACTTCCGATCTTCGGCGGCACGGTGTCGTCACTCGGTCCGCCCACGTTGGTTGTCAACGGCACCGCTGACCACGCAGTCGAGCCACGCATCGCGATTGCATTCTACGAGTCGATCTCGGCCCCGAAGGTCCTGGTCCTTCTCGACGGACTCGACCATGTCACCTTGATCGAGAACAACGCCGCAGGAGACACGCTCAACGTGTTGCCGACCGCCGCACTCATCGACGCCTTCTTCGGCGAGGTGCTGGCGAGGGGTTCTGCTCTCGATTCAGAACTCGACAAACTCGAAGCCGCCGGGCACGAGATCCGTCGCGAGGATTGAGCACCGCGTCGGGCCCAGCACCGGCGCAGAGATCCACCTGCCCTCCTGGAGCGATCTACCGTCGCCAGCCGCTCGTGTGGCGGCAGCGGCGTATAGCGCCGGTCGGCTCAGACGCCGCTCGCAGCGAGATCCGACGTCCGGCGCCGCGGCAGCGCCTCGATCGGCGGCACGCGGCGCGTGATCAGGCCGTAAAACAAAAGTGGCAGCTCGAGCACCACGCCGAGAAACGCCAGCACCAGCACGAAGCCGCGCGTCACCCGGGTCGCCAACTCGCCATCGGGCAGCAGCGCATAGGCCCCCCAGACCAGAAGTGCGGTCACCACGAGCCCCGGCAGGGACATCGCCACGAACTGCCGGAGACTGTTGGCGTGCGAATCGAAACTGAAACTGAAGGCGCTGCCGAGGCGGGACGAGAGGCGGATGGTGCTGCCGCTCGCGAGCGCACCGAGCAGATGTCCCCACTCGTGCAGCACGGTCGCCGCCGCACCCGCCAGCACCCCGACGACCACGCCGAGCATGTCGCTCAAGGGTCCCGGGCCCGCTGTGTGCGGGGCAGCAAGCCACCAGCCGCCGAACGCCACGCCAACAATCACCAGATCCCGCAGGGCAAACTTCCACAGCATGACGACTCTCTGCCACGCCTCCCCCCACGAGGAAAGGCCCCACTCCCCCGGCTGCGCGGGCCTCCGGCCCCCATCACCGCCTGCCACACAACCCCCGGCTGCGCGGGCCTCCGGCCCGCATCCCCGCCTGCCACCCCCCACATGACCGCAGGCCCTCGAACTAGCCGAGTCTCAGGAAGACATCGCCGGACGTGACAACGGGGAGATCGACCGCCGGGCCGAGGAAACGGCCCTCGGCCGCGATGCAGAAGGCACGCACGTCAAGCCCCATGAAGCGAGAGAAAGGATCGCCGCCGAATGGTTCGAGCGCCGCCGCTGCTCGCGTCCACAACGCCCGTGCCGCACCCCAAGCACCAGATCTGATCTTCACCTCCGCCGCGGCTGCCTTGATCATGGCTTGAAGGAAGACGGCCTGGCGCCCCTTGCGGTCGCGGGCCTTCCAGGCGCTCTCCCAGAGTTCGTGTGCCTCCCAGAAATAGCCAGCATTCCAGAGATCGACCCCCAAGAGCCAGGCGTGGTCTTCGCGCCAGCGTTCGGGCTCGAGGGTCTCGGCCGCCGGCGGGGGGCGGCCCCACGAATGCCCCTCGCGCGAACGGTAGGGATGCGGCGTGCGGCCTGGAAGGAAAGCGTAGGGCGGCAGCGCCGAGTCGGTCCAGCGCGGCGGGGGAGGACGCAAGGACTCCTGCGAACTTTGGCGCGACCCGTCGCTCTCCGGAACCACGCGCGGCACAGCGGGTGACGTGGAACCTGCGGGCGGGCGCGGCGTCACACCTGGAGCCTGACGCACCGACCCGTCGTCGGCAATCGGCGGACTCGCCCCCACCCAGCGCGCCGCAGGTCTCCGGGCCCTGGCTCGAGGATCAGCCCGAACGGGTCATGGTCCACCCGAGGCAGCGCAAGATCTCCCGGCCCCGCGCGCTGGCGAGCCACCCCGGCTATGCGTCGATCCCGGACGAGCCTCTCGCCCCGACGAAAACGCCGCCGTTCTCAGCCGCGCCAGCCTCCGGCTGCGCGGCGAGCCCGAACGAACAGCTCTCCCCGCCAGAACTCAGAGCTTGCGGTCCAGAAGCCAGATTTCCTGATTGCCAACGCCCTTCCTGTTGTCGAAGCACACGAAACGGCCGTTGCGCGAGACGCCGAGGATCTCGATCGCGGTGTTGAATCCACCCGTGAACGCGACCGTGCTGGCGATGGTGCGCGGGCTCTGGGCGAGCCCCAACCCCGCGTCCTCGACGAGTTGCACCGGTCGGGCCGTCCCGGCCGTGGCCGGCCGACTGCTGCGTCGCAGGACGTAGATCGTGCGCGCGTGCGCCAGATTGCCACCGAGAAATTCGCGGTTGGATTCGAAGGCCAGCCAGGCGCCTCCCGCCGCGATGCGTGGCACGCGGTTGAAGCCACCGTCCGAGATCGTCACCTGAATCACTTGCCCGCGCGCGATGTCGGCAAGAAAGACCTCGTCGTTGCCGCCACAGGATCCGCACCCGCCCGCGTTCAGTTGGGCCTCGCACTTCGACTGCCAGACGAGCCACTTGCCCGCCCGCGTCGTCTCGACTCTTTCGCTGGAGGTCGTCCCCGCGCAGGGTCCGCTGTTGGCGGTCTCGGTAACCTGCAGCAACTCGCGGCTGACGAGATGGAAGCGCATCACCTCGGCGTTGCCGTCGTTGACGCAAGCACTGCCATCGAGCTGTGCGCACGCGATCCCCCCGCTCAGCGCACCCGAGAAGTCTCGGGTCGATTGGAAAGCGAGCAGATTGCCCTCGGGCGAGATGCGCGGGCGCGAGTTGGCCGTACCGTCGCCACCGGTCGTCGCCGTCACCTGCGTGAGCTGACCACTCGCGCGATCCCAGACGTAGATCTCGTTGTTGCCGTCGGCATTGCCGCAGGCGGTCACCCCGTCGGGCCGGAGACATGCCGCCGCCGCGAAGTCGCGCGTCGATTCGAAGGCCACCCGGGCACCGCCGTCGGCGATCGAGGCGTAGCGGTTGGCAGCGTCGCTACCGCCTGTGGTGTCCGTGATCTGCGTGATCGAACCGTCCGCCAGCGAATGGAGGAAGATCTCCCGGTTCCCTTCGGGATTGCCTCCGGTGTGGTCATCAGCCGAATCCCAGGCGATCCACTGGCCAGTCGAATCGAGGTCGGGAAAACGGTTGGCAGCGAAGCCTCCGGTGGTGGAGAACGTCAACTGCCGGATCGTGTTGGGCGCGTCACCCGCGTAGGCGCGCCGGTGCCAGACAAAGAGGTTTCCCGCGGTCGGGTCGCCCACAGCGCAAGTCGGGCAGGCCGGGTTGGGCGGTGCAGCGCCGACGGGAGTCGTCCCGTTGCCGCTGCCGTCGAAATCGAACGCCCCGATCGCCGGAACGGACACACCCGTTTGATGGTTCACGTTCGAGGTAAAGACGGCGACCCTGCCGCCGCGATCCACGCTCGGATCCTGGTTCTTGCCGCCGGTAGTGTTGGTGAGAACCAACGGCGCACTGGCGTTGAGGCCGGGCGGCGCGGCCCCGGCTGGGGTCACTAACCCCAGTGTCAAAAGAACCCCGAACGCCCTGCCTGTGCCGCGCTTGACGAGACCTCGCATCCTGCTCCTCCGCTTCGCTCCGGGCACCGAGCCCCACCGCGCGCGCCCCAGATGCAGCCGGCGAACTCCCGGGCGGCGGACGACGCGACGAGCCGAGGATAGGTATATTCCCCAAGCTAAGTACAGGTTCTTGCCATCCTGTCGCTGAACAGACGTCCAAGACGGACGTTCAACGAGACGAGCGGAGAAACCGCGGCCGCCATGTGGGCTGCCGTGCCGAGTAGAGGCACGACAGCCGTACGCAGGACCGTCGTCGCCTTCGGATGCCGGGCCTCGTCACAGCCGCTCGACTCGGTGGAAGAGGGCCGCCTGCGACCGGCGGTCGTCGCCTTCAGATGCCGGGCGCTTTGCCACGACGGGGCCGTCAGCGAGTGCTGCTGGGGTCGTCGCCTATCGCGCCGACCCGCGCGGCTCTAAGCCCGCCCGCGCGTCGGCGATCTCGCGCAACTGGTTCTTGGCGATCTTGCCCAGGGTCGCCGTGGGAAGTTCATCAATGAAATAAACCGCGCGCGGCACCTTGAAGTCGGCGAGCCGCGCGCGACAGAGCTCGACGATCCGGGCGGCCAGCGCGTCGTCCGAAACGTCACCGGACGCCTTCACCACGAACACCACGGGCACCATGTCGAGCATCTCATGGCTCTGCGCCACCACTGCGAGGTCGGCGATACCGCCTGCCTCGCGGCAAACATCCTCGACCTCGCGTGCCGAAACGTTCTCGCCGCCCACCTTGAGCGCATCCTTGTCGCGGTCGCAGTAGAAGAAGTTACCCTCGGCACCGAGACGCACCAGGTCGCCGGTGCGAAACCATCCCTCGTCGGTGAATGATTTGGCGTTTGCTTCGGGGTTGTCGTGGTACTCGAGAAAGAGCTGGATGCCACGTGTGCCCCGCACCCAGAGTTCACCGGTCTCGCCGTCTGCACAAAACTGTCCGCTGTCGGGATCGACGATCGCAAACTCGTAACCCGGCGTCGGCTTGCCCATCGACCCATCGGGGTAGGTCTGCCAGAGGTCGCTGCGGGTCGCGTGGATCACGGTCTCGGTCATGCCCCAGAACGCGAGCACGCGCAGGTGCAGCCACGACTCCAGCACCGGCATGATCAGACCAAAGGCGCCTACCTTGAGTTTATGCTCGGGCACCGGCTGCTGGGCGATGGCCTTGAAGATGAACGGAATCAGCGAGATATGCGTCACGCCATGTTTCGTCACGACCTCCCAGAAGCGACTCGCCGAGAAGCGCGGCTGAAGGACGATCGTGGCGCCGACGCCAAGCGTGGTCCAGAACGACCAGCTCTGCGCATTGACGTGAAAGAAGGGCAGATGGACAAGATAGACGTCGTCGGGGCCCATGCCGATGTTGAGCGGTCCCATGCGACTCGCCCAGATCGCATTGGCGTGGGTGTGGACGACGGCCTTGGGTCGCGAGGTCGTGCCCGAGGTGAACATGATGCCCGCCGGCGCCATGGGATCGGCGTCGCGCACGGGCAACGTCGTCGGGTCGCCGCGCAAGTCGTCAAAACTCCCGCGGCCGTGCGCAGCTTCCTCGGGCGTGGGCGCCTCGCCACCGTTGTCCGCCGTAACGGCGATCCAGCGCAGCCCCGGAGCGTTCGCGGCGACGAGCTTCGCGTAGCGGGGCTGCGTGATCGCCGCGCTGCAGCCGGTGTGGCGCGCAAAGTACTCGATTTCGGCACCGGCGCTGCGGGTGTTGGTGGTCACGGCGACGGCACCGAGACGAGCGCAGGCGTACCAGGCGAACACCATCTCCGGGCAGTTGTCGGAATGGATCAGGATCTTGTCGCCCCTGCAGACGCCGCGTGCCGCGAGTCCCGCCGCCACCCGCGCGACCTCGTCGGCGAACTCGCGATGGGTCCAGCGCCCAGCCTCCCCGCCGCGCGCCTCCCAGATGAGGAAGGGATGATCGGGACGCACGCGCGCCCAGTGCTCGACAAGCCACGGAATGTCCTGGCCCGCCATCTGGAAGCGCGCTAGCTGGTCCCTCTCGAAGTTTGTGCTCACGTCTGCCCTCCCGGCCGGTCGCGCCTGCGGAGCCCCCGCCGGCAGCGAAGGGCACGCTAATCGGCCGCTTTGCGGTGGACAACGACGCACCCCGCCCGCCACGAGGACCACGCCCACGCGGGAAGCCGCGCCCCTCTCCCCCGCGCGGCGTGCGGCCTGGCGCGTTTTGGGTTGCGCCACGCGAGTCGCCCGTGGCGGCGGGGCCGCTCGCCTGTGGCCGGGCCAACGCGAGCGCGATAGAGACGCGATCCGGATGCAGGGCCAGCTGCGCCCTCGATGGTGAGCCCAAATGCGATCAGGCGAGCGCGACCGAGACTCGAACGGGACGACGGACCCGTCACGCGTTCCGCTGTGGTCGCGCCTTCGCCGGCGACCAGGAAATCGGTCCCCGAACCGGGCAACGGATTTGGTGCGCGTTCCTCTCGTACAGTTCGTGGCGCTCGGGGCCGTGCTCTTCGGCCTCGCGCGCGCCCTCGAGCAACCGTTCAACGCGGCGCCCATCGAGGCCACCGAGTGCCGGCAGGTCACCTTCACGCACGCTGAGGCGGCACGGCTCGTCCGCGCCTGGGAGAGGCACACGGCCCGGGTGGCCGACCCGGCCACCCGGGCGGCACTCGTCGAGGCCGCCATCGAGGAGGAGATGCTGGCCCAGGAAGCGCGTCGGCGCGATCTAGGTCGCAACGATCCGGCGGTGTGGGCGCGCCTGGTCGAGCAGATGCGCTTTCTCGGTAACGGACCCGAGCCGAGCCAGAAATCAGTCGATGACCGCACCACACGCCAAGCAGAGACGACCGAGGAACTCGTCAAGCGGGCGCGCGCGCTGGGCCTCGAGCGCAGCGATCCGCTGATCCGCCGGATTCTCGCCGGTCGGATGCGGGCCGTACTGGCGCCACCCGCGAGCGCCGACGACGGCGACGACGCGACCCGCCGCGCCTGGTTCACCGCGCACGCTTCCCGATTCGCCCAGCCCGAGCGCGTGAATCTGCAGCAGCTCCCCCTGCCCGCACCCGCAACCCGTGCAGGTCCGACCCTGCGCGAACAGCTTCAGGGCGGAGCGCTCTCGTTCGAGGAGGCCCGCCCGCTCGCCCGGCCGCTTCCCCTGCCCGGCGAACTGCGTCAAGCCTCCGCAGCCCGCCTGGCGACGATCTTCGGTGCGGACTTCGCCCGCGCCGCGATGCAACTCGAACCGGGCTCTTGGCAGGGACCGATCGCCTCCGCCTTCGGCCCGCACCTCGTCCGCGTCCAGGCACGGCTCCCGGCAACGCCGCCGGTGTTCGAACAGGTCGAAACCCAGGTACGACTCGCGCTTCGCACCGAGCGCCATGACGCGCGCCTGACCGCGGCCATCGCAGCCCTCCGCGCCCGCTACAAAATCCACCGGCCCCCGGCCATCGCGACACTCGCGCCACCCGGGGCCGACGGTGCCGCCGAGTCTCCTCCCGCGAACTGAGAAGCGACGAGGCCACTCCACATGCGGCCTCCCCACTCCTTGACCCCGGTCGCGGTCATCTCCTGCAGCCCGAAATCGTGGACCCAATGCGTCAATCCTTGACGCCAGTCCTCCGGAATTCGTGCCGGCCCCCAGCCCGCGCTCCCGGCGGCACAGTCTCTCGGGCAGCTCGCCCCGTCGTCTCAGGCCAAGAAGCGCGCCAGACGATAGGTGATGAAGCTGCCCAGCCAGGCGAGCAGCAACATCGAGGTGAAGGCGAAGGCCGGCCAGCGCCAGCCGCCGGTCTCGCGCGCCATGACGGCGATCGTCGACGTGCATTGCAGCGCAAAGACGAAGAACACCATCAGCGCCAGCGCCACGGGCAGGGTGAAGACCGGCCGTCCAGTGCGAGGATCGATGTCCGCCTGAATGGCTTCGAGTACGCCGCGAAAGGATTCGCCCTCGCTCACGGCGTAGATCTGCGCGAGCGTCGACACGATCACCTCGCGTGCCGCGAGGCTCGCGACGAGCCCGACGCCCACCTTCCAGTCGAAGCCGAGCGGCGCGATCACGGGCTCGATGGCGTGGCCGAGCCGGCCGGCGACACTCGCCTCGAGGTTGGCGCGCGCCGTTTCGGCCGGCGTGGCGCCCGCGATCGGTGCGGCTTGCGGCACGTGCAAGAGTACCCAGAGCACTACCGACGCCGCCAGAATGATCGTCCCGGCACGCCGCAGGAAAGCACGCGCACTCTGCCCCACCTGGCGCACCAGCATCCGCATCGTTGGCCAGCGGTAAGGCGGCAGCTCCATGTAGAAGACCGAAACTCGGCCGCGCAGCAGGGTGGAGTTGAGGATCTTCGCCGCCGTCAATGCCACCGTCGCACCCAGCACGTAGAGCCCGAGCATCACCAGGCCTTGCAGGCCGACGGGACCGACGGAGGTGGCGGGCACGAAGGCCGCGATCAAGAGGGTATAGACCGGCAGCCGCGCCGAGCAGGTCATGAAGGGCGCCACGAGAATCGTGGCGAGCCGCTCGCGCGGCGAGGCGATGGTGCGTGTCGCCATGATCCCCGGCACCGCGCAGGCGAAACAGGAGAGCAAGGGCACGAAGCTCCGACCTTGCAACCCAACTCGGCCCATGACGCGATCGACCACGAAGGCCGCGCGCGCCATGTAACCCACGTCCTGCAAGAGATGAAGGAAGGTGAAGAGGATCAGGATCTGCGGCAGAAAGATCACGACCGAGCCGACGCCCGCGATCACGCCATCGGCCAGCAGTCCCACAAGCCAGCTCTCGGGCAGCGTCGCACGCACACCATCGGCGGCCAGCGCGAAGAGCGTGTCGATGGCATCCATGGCCGGTACGGCCCACGCGAAGATGCTCTGGAAGAGCAGCACCATCACCGCTGCGAACACCACCACCCCCGCCACCGGATGCAGCAGGAGCCGGTCGATTTTGTCGCTGCGGGTGTCCGCAGCGAGTACGTCGGCGCCGATCTCGTGCACCACTCGATCGACCCAGGCGAAGCGCGCACCGGCGTCGGCGATTCCGGTGGGGACGCGCGCGACGCGCCAGTTGCGGGCGTCGTCGAGGAAGCCACGCAGCACGTCGAGACCGACGCCCCGGTGCCCGACCACCCCCACGACCTGCACGCCGAGGTGGCGCGAGAGCGCCAGCGGATCGAGCCGGCCGTGACGCGCCTTGACCTCGTCGATCATGGTGAGGACGACAAGGGCCGGCCGCCCGAGCGCCAGCGCCTCGTGGACCAGTGCGAGTGAGCGGCGCAAGGTCGTCGCGTCGGCGACCACCAGCAGGGCGTCAGGGATCGGTTCGCCCGGCACCGCGCCGTGCAGCACCTCGTGCACCACGTGCTCGTCGGGCGTCTCGCCGTCGAGTGCGTAGGTCCCGGGGAGGTCGAGGATCCGCACCCCACCGTGACTCCCGGTCAAGACACCCTCGCGGCGCTCGACCGTCACGCCGGCATAGTTGCCGACGCGCGCCGAGGAGCCCGTGAGCGCGTTGAAGAGCGTCGTCTTTCCAGAATTAGGAGAGCCGACGAGGGCGATGCGGACGGGCCCCTCCGCCACGCGCACGGCCGGCATGGCGGGAACCGCACTCATGCGCGCCTCTTCGCGGGCACGTGTCCCTCGCCGCTCGGCGTCGCCCGCGGCGAGGCCTCGGCGCCGTCCGCGACACGCGCGACCCCGCGCACCGTCGCCAGCGCCATCGCACCATGCAGCGTGACCGACAGAGCACGGAGCTGCGACTCGCGCAGGCAGATCCGGTAGCCACGCAGCTCGACCTCGATCGGATCGCCGAAGGGCGCACGCCGCAGCACCGTGACGTCCGTCCCCGGCACGAAGCCCAGATCGGCGAGCCGGCCGGTCAGCGCGGCGCCGGGAGCGATCCGGCCACGCTCGCCGGGGCGCAAAGTCGAGAGGGGACGCACGGTTTCGCTGAAATTGAAAACCATTTTCAACGAAGAGACCCTGCCGAACCGCGTCTGTCAATAGGCATCTGCGCGGGGACCGTGACCGATCCAGCCCCTCGGCGCGCCGGAAGAGGGAACGCGATGCCACCACCCCACAGCGCCGCCCGCCCGCTCACCTCTCACCCGCGAAGCGCCGCTCCGCCCAATCCGATGCCACGCCTCTTCCGTGCCGCGCGCTCGTCGAAGAGCCTCGACACTGCGGGCTCTCAGCGCGAACCAATCCCGGCCCGGCCGCCGAAAGACGGCACGGCCTCCGCGCTCGGACTCCCACGCGAAGGCGCCGAGCGCATGGCCCCATAGCCGCCGCCCGCGCCGTATCCGGAACCAAATCCACGCCCGCTCGCGCCGCGATCGCCGCCACCGAACGTGTGTGCCGAGGAAGACCGGCCGCCAGAATCATTCGATCCGACCGTCGCGCGGCCTTGCGGCGCTGCGTGCCCGAGGCCCGACGACCAGGACCCCCGCGCGGGGGACGCCACTGAGCCACCCCTCCACGACCGGACGGATTCCTGGGCGGGCGCGCGCGGGGCAGGCGCGCTGAGCACGCCACCGGACGAGGACCCGCGACCACCCAGAGCAGACCGTCCCGTCCACCTGCTGCCTTCGTTCCCGGCCGAACCGCTGTCCCCGCGCGAGCCCGGGGCACTCCACGTCGTACCGCTGCTCCCCCGCGAGCGCGGGGCACTCCACGTCGTACCGCTGCTCCCCCGCGAGCGCGGGGCACTCCAGGTCGCAGTGCTGTCCGCCCGCGAGCGCGGCGCACTCCATGTCGTACCGCTTCCCGCCCGCGAGCGCGGCGCACTCCATGTCGTACCGCTTCCCTCCCGCGAGCGCGGCGCACTCCATGTCGTACCGCTGCTCTCCCGCGAGCCCGGGGCACTCCACGTCGGGCGGCTGTCCGCCGGCGAACGCGGCGCGCTCCAGGTTGCCGTGCTGCGCGACGAAGGTGGCGGGCTCGAATCTTGGCGCACCTCGTCGCTCCCGCCGCTGGGCGCCACGTCGCCGGACGACCACGGCGAGCGCGTCACGCTACGGCGATTCGAATCCTGGGTTGGGGGGATCGAGACACCGCGCCTTGAAGTTCGCCCTGCTGCCAAGTCCGGCGAGAGCGCAACCGCCTCCCGCGAAGGCTGCATCTGACCAGCGATGGCGCGACGTCCCGTGTCGGGCATGGCACCTGCACCGCGGGTCGCCGGCTGCGCCGAGGGCGCCAGCGACGGCGACACCTCACGACTGCGCGCCGTCGAGGGTGCACTGCCGGTCAACAACCGCCTCGGTGGGCCCCCGGCGGAGCCATCCGGCTCGCGGCCCGCCGCACGCAGCGGAGACCGCTGCAGATCGCCGAGGCTCAGCCGGCGCGCCTCGTACGAGGCCATGTTCGGCGACACGCCGCGTGCCCGCAGCGGGAGCCGGGCCGTCTCGACCCGCGCCTGATTGCGAGGATTGATCGGGGCACGCACCAAATCCGGCGAAGACGAATCCGTGCGCAGCACGGCGCGCCGGAAAGCTCCGCGGTCGAGCTGATCGACCGGTGCACCCCCTACCGCTCCGGCCTGCTCGTGGGCCCAGCGCAGACGCTGCGGTAGCCGGTTGTCGCCACGCCGCGAACCTGGATCACCGCCGCCGTCACCGGGCAGCGGGCTCCTGTCCGCCGTCTGACCGCCGTCCTCCGGGCCGTGCGGACCACCGGGATGTGGACGCCCGCCGGGGGAACCACCATCGCCGTGGCCACCGTGCTGTCCGTGGTTGCCGTGACCGTGGTGCCCCTGCCCGTGATGTCGCCAGCCCGGCGCAATGACAATATTATTGACCACCTGCGGGCCGTACCAGCCGCCCCACCACGGCGTGCCGATCGCGACGCTACCGGTACTCCACCACGGCAGACACGGCTCCCCCCAGCCGAGAGGCACCCAGCCGATCCACGGCGTGCCGACGCCGACCGAGACCGCCACGCCAGGAGTGGCCCAGGTGAACCCGACGAGTGCCGGTGCCCACACCGGCGCCGCCGCCACCAGCGGCCCCGGCGCCCACCACCACGCACCACTCGACCGAACCCAGCGGCCGTAATGAAAGGGGGCCCAGCCCCAGCGCGCGTCGTCAATCCACGTCCAGCCCCAGGGCTCGCGCCAGGCCCAGCGGCCCACGGCATAGGGCGCCCAGCCGACCGACACCACGGTCGGTCGCCAGATCCAGCCGTACTCGGGATTCTCGTCCCACACCCCGGCGTCGTCGAGATCGGCGATCCCTTCTATATCAGAATTGACGTAGGCCGCGCTGGCGACATCGGCGAAGCGCTCGTGCCGGGCCGCAGCCCAGACGTCCATCTCGTCATCGGGCGGATCGTCCACCCGCGCGATCCTGGCGAGCGAACCCTGCCCCTCGAGACGCCAGCTCCCCGGAGCGTCGAGGGGCGCCCGGCGGCCAGCAACGTCGGCCACGACGCGACCCGCGCGCGCCTGCGCGATCGTCGCGCCGCCGGCCGAGACGTCGAGCCGCACCACCGCGTCCGGTGAGAGCGTGAGCGTCCCTGCCGGGACGAGGATTTCGAGCGGCGGCACGCTACCCGAAACCCCGGCCGCTGCGCGCGCGGTGCCGCCACGCCGTGCGACCACCAGCGTGCCTTGGGTCAGCCGGAACTGCGCGGCCGCATCATCGAGGCCGATGATCTCGAGATCGCTCGCGGCCCCGAGCCAGAGATGGAGGCCTTGCGCCGTCTCGATCTCGACCCGACTTCCCGGCCCGTCCGCAAGGCGGTCGCCCGCGACAAGGACGTCATTAATCTCGCCGCTCGCCCACTCGCCGGCGCCAGCGCGCAAGGTCGAGACGTCCCCCTCGAGCCACGCGAGCCTTGCGACGCCCGGTGAGCGCTCGGCGGCTACGACCGAGGTCGCTCCGGCGGCAGCGCCGAGCAAGGCCAGCACCGCGAGAGCAGCCGCGCAAATGGGCCCGACAGATCGGCGGGTGCCCACGCCGACAGGCCTCCTCGCGAGCGCGGTGCACGCTGCCGAACGGATTTGGCCGGCGGCGCGTGACGCGCTGGCCCTTGGCTTCCCGTCTTCGGATCCGCCGGCACCGCAAGATCCCCTGAACGTCCCCGAACTCCCGGCACTCCACTCCCGAAACCCACGACCCGACGACATCGCCGACGTCCTCCCGTGGCAGGCTCGTTGCGAGCCCGCTCTCGAGTCCTTCAACCAGCGCCCACGGGTGGGGTTGCGCGGCGGCTCGGGTCAACCGCAACACCAGACGCGCGATTCGTTGTTGATCGAGGATGGGGTTGCGCGACGGCGGCCGCGTTCGGGTCAGCCGCCAACCCGGACGAGTCTCGACGACCGACTCGAGTCGGCGGTCAGGGTCCCCGTTGGCGAGGTCGCAAACCAGCGGCCGACAGATCGCGAAATCGCCCCCGGGGAGCCCTGCCCCCCACAACGAGCGAGGCTCGGCAGCCGGCCGACACGCGGATTGTCAGCGGTCGATGCGCCCAAACCTGGCCGAAGGGCGCCGTGTTGCGGTGCGCGAATCCGCGGAGGGAGACCGGCGGCGGCGAATCCTGGCGCAACAGCACGACGCCCCTCCTGGCCAGGGTTCCTCCCGCGCGAAACCGGTCCTCAATCCACCCTCGCGCCGCGCTCGAGGCCGCGCAGCAGATCCTCACCCGCCGCCGGATCGATCTCGATGCCGGTCACTTCCATCACCCGGGCCATCATCATGTAGAAGCCGATCGCAATCGTGAGCTCGACCACCTGTCGGTCGGGGTAGTGCGCCCGCAGCGCGGCGAGGGCCTCATCCGAAGGGCGCGTCCGCTCGACCACTTCGCGCGTAAAGGTGAGAATCGCGCGCTCGGACACGCCGAATACCGGATCGTCGAACCGGAGCGCCTCGAGAGCACCGATCTCGTCATCCCGCACGCCGACCGCACGCGCAATCGGCACGTGCTGGATCCACTCGTAGCGGGCCTGCGAGAGAGCGGCGACCAGCAGGATCGCAAGTTCGCGCTCCCGGCCGGGCAATTCCTGACGTCCGAGGATCGTGCCACCGAGCTCAATCAATGGCCGAAAATTGCGCTCGGCATGGGTCAGGATGCGGAAGATGTTGAGGCGCGGCTGCAGGGCCTCGAGCGCGGCACGGGCCCTTGGGTGGAGAGTTGCCAGATCGGGATAGGGGATGCGTGCCATGGCGCGACCCTGCCGGATCTGCCGCTGGCAGACAACTCGCTCGCAGCCCTCCGGCCCGCCCCCCGGCGTGAGGATCGCAGGGCGCAGCGAACTCCGCCATCGACAAAGCTCGGACGCCACACGCCACCACGGACCCCCGGCACCGAGCCCGCCCACCCACCCATGTCGGTCGCCCCGCATTGCCGGCGTTGAGGTCGTGGAGGCTGGTGCGCACATCGCCGAGCCCGCGTCGTGCAGGACCTCGGCAAGGCTGACTGCAGCCGGAGCAAGTGCGTCGGCGGGCCGTACGACGCCGTGGCTCTCCGGCGGCAGTGCGGTGAGCAACGTGACGTGGGCAGGCAACGTCCACGAGGAGGCCGAGATGGCCTGCCGGAAGAGAACTCCACGCCGCGCCAGAGCATCAAGATTTGGTGTGGTGTTGCGGACGTAGCCGCTCACGCCGAGGTGATCGTGGCGCCGCGAATCGATCGAGATCAGGAGAATGCCGGGCGGCGCTGGTCGGTGCAGAAGCAAAGCCCCGATGACTGCGACGACCAGCGTCAGAGCGCACACCCGCAAGCTTCCCCTAATCAGCATGTCGCTCCCCGTCCGGAGGTACCGAGCCGATGACCTCTCGGCCCCCGGCGCGAGCATCTCGTTCGACGGCAGCTCCCGTGGAAGGCTCGACCTCGACCTCTCGCCGGAATTTGGCGACACCGATCGAGTGCCAGCCATCTCCCCGACTGCCCTGGACGAGTTCGGTTTCGACCAAGTAGAGACCAGGCCGGGAGGGGGCCTCGAGCCAACCACGAAACCGGAAACGTTGCCCCGGCTCGATATCCCGGTCCAGAAACAGCGTCTGGATCTCGCCGTCTTGCGGCTCTGCGTCGCCAGCGGTCGCGGTGTCCACCCGGCGCCACTCGGCACGGAGTCGCACAAGCTGCGGATGCTGGCCCGGGCCGGGCCGGGGAACGCCGGGGAACGCCGGCCCCTGGCGATTGGTCACCGTCGCAAACGCCTCCACGGGCCGGCCCGCCGGCACGAGAGCCGGCAGGCGCAGCGCAAGCGTGCCGCGCACCATCGCCGCGTCAATCTTCACGAGTGGTGTGCCGAGGAGCGTCGTCGCAGCATCGGTCCCGTTGCGAATAGCCTCGACATCGCTCATGTCGCGGGCGAAGCCCTACCTCGAGGAGATCCCAGCCCTGGTACGAACCCCGCAGGGTCAAGTCTGTAGCGGCCATCAAGGTTTCGCGCTGAACATTTCGCCCGCCGTCCCAGTCCATATCGGGTTGAAGGAGCACCCAGCGCAAACCCGTCATATCTATAATCTCTTGCAGGGTCTCGCGATTTCCCGCCATGAGATGACGGACGAGCACGCCCCGGTGGGGCGGCTGGTAGCCCGTGTGCCCCGCGAGCAGCAGCAGGCGCTGCATCGCCAGTGACGCCAGTGGATAGGTAACGAAACGCGTCAGGTCGGCGGCGAGAAAATGATTGCCGACCAGAGTCTGAAGCGGCAGGAAGAGAAGCTGGCTCGAAAGCAGGTGCTCGCTGCCCGCGAGCTGGAGCCGGGCCGGGTAGTTGATCGGCGCGTCGAAAAGCTGGCCCGGATGATTCAGCAAGGCCGTCCGGACCCAGCCGAGGGTCCAGACGATGAGCGGCTCGTCCGCGGCATTCCGCCCGACCGCCGACGAGGTGTCCGCGACGGTCAGCCAGCGCCACGACAATATAATAAATATAATCAGGGAGCAGAGACCGGCTCGAGGCCAGCTCGCAAACCAGGTTGGCGAAACCCGCGCCGCCTGCGCCTGCGTCGTCGCCCGATTCGAGCGGCGGCCGCCCCTGCCGGCGGCTCCACGGTCGCCCTCATGGCAATCTCGTTCGCTCAGGCCAGCGCCGGTTCCAGGCGAAGTGGCGGTCCGCGATCGCGGGCAACTTCATGGCACGCTGATTCGCCGGGCGGGCGACAGAACGCCACCTCCGCTCCTCACCACCGACGCGCTCGGGCGAAATTCCCCGGCACGCGCCGACCGCCGGGCGCGGCAACTGGCGACCGGCTACCTGCAGCAGGCGCGTTCGGGTGAGATCAGCCGGCACGGGAGGCGCCCTCCCCGACCGCAGCGCAGCGCCGGGCGGGCGCTCGGATGGCGTGCGTGGCCTATCGAACCACCCTCAGCGGCAGGCGAGGACCCCGGCGCCCGGGTTGAGCGCGCAACCGCGCAGCGGAGCAGCGGCGAAATCGAGCGCTGCGCACGGCTCGTCGAAGGCATCCGCATCGCCGAGCCCCAGCTCGAAGCGCAGCGGCAGATCGTT
>SXGT01455513.1_pt1 | contig 55540 bp, 46 predicted proteins | sample 3176221 | NCBI WGS metagenome assembly SXGT01 (sample SAMN11356862, study PRJNA531348) | freshwater metagenome | isolation source: freshwater sample F1-120 | place: China: Fuxian Lake, Yuxi | collected 2017-12-25 | reverse complement strand
GCCGATCATCCGCACTTCCGTCGACCACGGCACGGCTTTCGATATCGCCTACAAAGGCATGGCTTCGACGCGCAGCCTGATCTGCGCCCTGGAGTTCGCCGCAAAGATGGCCCAGGGGCCGGTGACCTGACGAACGGCGCGAGTTTTCTGTCACAAAACGGAGGCGGAAAAAATTACTACAGCATGATTGAGACTATCGAAGAAGGCGGTGGTGCTGTTGAGCGGAGACCTCGACTCGCTTCCGCCACGCGCGAGCGATGCCCGAAGGTGCATTCATCGTGACGCGGCGATCCTCTACTTCAAGCGTTTGTCGAGGAAACGGCACATGACGAGGCCATCCATCACGTTAAACGGAAACTTGCCCGTCGTGTAGTGTCCGCACGGCAACTCGAAAACCTTGTGGCGCAACTTCCGGCGCGCGAACTCGGCGAGAACCTGTTTCGAATACTGGGGCAGAAAGCTCGAATCGTGCCGGGCCCACACAAGAAGGCTGTCGAGATCGCGGCCGTCAAGACGGTCCAGGTACGTTGCGGGGCTCACCACAGACCAGTATTCGCGCAATTCCTCCTGCGTGATTTCGCCTTCGAAACCGGCGCGAACGTGCTTGGTAGAGATGCCAGTCCACACGACGTCGGAAAAATACATGGATACGTGATTGAACGCCGCGGCGCTGATGCGGGTGTCGTGCGCGACGGTGATAAACGCCACGCAGGAGCCGAGGCTCGTGCCGAGCATGCCTAGCGTCTCGTAGCCCTGCCGCTGCAGCCAGTCCAGGCACGCGCGGGAATCGATCACGGATTGCCGCGAGGCGTGAATCGTGCGGCCGACGTTGCTCGAGACGTGATAGTCGGCGCGCGCAAGTTCGGCCGGCATTCGGCGGTCATGGTACGCCAGACTCATCCGCAGCGCCGTGATTCCGAATCGGTTCAGGAGACGGCAAAGGCCCAGGTGCCCGCCCGCATCCGCGTTCCACTGCGGCAAAACGAGCACCGCGCGCCGCGGCCCTTCCTTTTGCGGAAAGAACTCGGCGTGCACGGTGTTGTTCTCCGGATATCGCGTCTGCACAGCGCTCGTGAACGTGAGATGGCTTCCCGCGAGCTTGAAGTCGGCGGGAGTCTCGTAGTCGAAGAAGCGGTCCGAGTCGGAGAGCGCGTTGAGGATGAACTTTCGAAGGCGCTCATGCGACTGTCCGTTAGCCGGAGTCCTGTCGAGCCAGTCGAGGCCCCACTCGAACTTGCGAACGATACGGTTGGTGTCGCGGGTGGCTAGCTTCAACTCCCAGCGGTCGATTGAACGAGAGTAAATCCCCATGCGGCCGGAACACTCTCAGTCTATCAGGATGCGAACCGTAAAAGCCGTGGAAGCTCTTAAAACTTGATGCGCACCTGAAAGAGCAGGAATCGCATGGTGCTCGAAGTGTTGTTGGTGACGCGCCCGAAGTTCGTGGAAACCGGATCCAGATTCGGGTTCTCGAAATGCGAGCGGTTAGCCGCGTTGAGCGCATCCATGCGGAGTTGCAGAGTGAACTTCTCCTTGATCTGGAAGTCGCGCTGGATGTTGGCGTCGATGCGGTTCAGGCCGTGGCCGCGAACTCCATTGACCCGAGTCGGGAAAAGACGCGCCTGGAATGCAGCCGGGGTCCGCTGAGCGTTGCGTTCAAAGCCTTCCGTGTTGAACCAGCGCTCGAGCGTCCGGGTGCCTGTGTTGATCGCGGCGAGATCGCCGGAATAAAACAGGTTGCCCCAATCGAGAAGCGCTCCAGGCTGCGCCTCGTAGGTTCCGGCAATCTGCCAGCCTCCAAACACGGCGCTCCGAACGCCGGATTGCGCAAAGGCGCGGCCGCGGCCGAACGGTAATTCGAAGATCCCCGTCGCGGCAAAGCGATGCGGCACGCCCGCGTTCGATTGACGCCACGACGGCAGAGGATCGAATTCGTTGTGGTAATAGAGCTTGTCGCGCTCGTAGAGGGCGGTGTAGTTTGCGTTAAGGGTGAAGCCACGGGAGAACCGGCGCTGAAAGGTGGCTTCGAGCGCATGGGTTTTCACCTGCCCATCGGTCGATGCGCTGGCCGTGAGGTTATTCATGTGGGGGAATGGGCGCAGGAGCATGTGCTTGGGAATGGTGGGGCTGGTGAAGTATCCGCGTGATGCGAGCGCCTGATAAAGCACGGGCGACGAGGTTTGCAGGGCGGCAAAGTTGGTCACGCGGAACGGATTGGTGACGTTCTGATTCAGATTACTGGCCAGCGCGTTGTTGCGCACCCCCGTAGTGTTCCAGAATTCACCGGGCAGAGAGTCGAGCCTGCGGGCAAGCCGGATCTGATCCGAGAAGCTCCCGGCGTATCCAACGGAGACCACCATGTTGGCGCCGATTTGGCGCTGAATATCAACTCTCCAACGTTGCTGCCGGGCGCGAGGAACGGTTTCGCCAAAGAAGCCCCACCCACTGCCGGCGCGGGCTAGAAGCCCTTGACCCGCGCCGACGGGAGTGTCGAAGCGGGTGCCATCGGCCCGCACCGGGAACGGGTCCGTGAGCGGGGATACGCCTCCAGCGGGGTTGCCGGAGAGCCACGTCACGCCGAAGTCGTTGGTGATCGGGCTGACGGTGGCGCGGCTGAAGCCGGATTGATCCGGAGCCACGTTTTGCGCGTTGAGTGTGTCGAAGTAGATTCCGTAGCCGCCGCGTAGGACCGTTCTCGAATTCAACTGGTAGGCCGCGCCGAGACGCGGCAGCAGCATGAACTCACCGGCTTGCAGCGCGTTTTGCGCGCCGCCCACGCCCGGATAGACAGAACCGCCGAGGACGGAGAATCGCGAGGCCGGAAGCTCAGGTATCGGAGCGCGCGCGTAGGCGGCCTGAGCGGCGTCGGAGATGGGGAGTTTGGCGGCCGGATCGAACCAGCCGATGACGCGGCCGTAGCGTTCCGAGCGGCCCCACTCGTACTCTGCGCGCAGGCCTAACATCAGGGTTAGCCGGGATGTGAGCCGCCATGAATCCTGGGCGAACCACCCGGAATAGGGATTGCGCAGAACGAAGGTTGCGTTCGTATCGGCGCTGGCCGAAGTGGGCAGGCCCATGAGGAATGCGGCGTAGGAGTGGCCGAGATTCGCGGCGGGAGTGAGGCCGTCTTCCTCACGGCTCGTGAACTTATTCGTGAAGGAGTACCGTCCGTTGACGTCTCCCGGATTGCCGCCCGAGCGGCGGTGTGTACGCATGTCAAAGCCCGCGGTGAAAGTGTGCGAGCCGCGGATATGGGTCACGTTCACTTTGTTCGAGAAGAGCACGAAGTTAGTCCATGCAGGGACGCTTTGGCCCAGAGTGTCATAACCGTTGATCGCCATAATGGGCAAAGCGTGGTTTTCGCCGGCCTTCTGGTCCATGTAGGCGGGAAGGCCGACTCCACCCGGAGTATATCCGGTGGCGACGGAGGTGAGAATATTGCCCTCGCGGAAATGATTCGCCGAGCCGCCGATATCGAAAACCGTCGAGGCCGCGGGCGTGAAGACCCAGTTCGCGGTGAGTCCCCGATTGTTGCGATTCACTCCGTTCGTTTGGAGACCGCGCACCGTTTCATACGTCCAGTCCTGCCGGTCTTCGCGGTACTTGAGCCATGTCCAGCGGCCAAAGAAGCGGTGCTTTTCCGAGCGCTGATAGTCGAAGCGGTTGGCAAATGCGCCGTAGCTCCAATTGTAAGGCTCCGCGACGCCGAGGTAGTTGTTCAACGGTTCGAGGCTTGCGGCCGCGGGCGGGTTATTCGGGTTGGGGAAGAATTTGGAGTACGTCGCATTGGCCGGATTGATGATCCGCGAGCGGGCGATGACGTTCCCGGCGATGGGTTGGCGCACGAAATGCCCGGCTCTGGAAGGATCGGCGCGCACGCTGAGTGGATCGTAAATCTGATAGCGGGGGCCAATCGCGAGCAGGTCGGAGAAGTTGCCGTCGCGGTGTGCAAGCGATGGGACGGTGTGGTTGAATGTGGACTCGGTGGATTTCTTGTCTTCGAAGCCGTCATAGCTGAAGAAGAAGAACAGCTTGTTGCGGCCGTTCAGGAGTCTGGGGATGACGATGGGTCCGCCAATGGTTCCAGCGTAGTTATTTGAGTGCCCCGAGGGCTGTCTGGGAGAATCGCGAAGCCGTCCCGCGAGCGCGCTGTTTCCGGCTGCTTCGGCGGCGGCGATGTTGCGGTAGTACTGTTGTTTGACGAAGAAGCGCGTGCCATTCCAGCGCTGCTGCCAGTGCTGTTCGGTAAGTGTGCCGTGCAGGCTGTTCGTGCCGCCCTTGGTCATGACGGAGACCGTCATCCCCGTCGTGTGGCCGATCGAAGCGTCGAAATTCGTGGATTCGACTTTGAACTCCTGGATCGTAGTGGAGTAAGGGAGGTAGGCCGCGTTGTAGCCGCTGCCCATGTTGGGGACCCCGTCAATGGACCAATCGTTGCCGCCGACGTTGCCCGCGTTGTGCGCCTCGGACGTGCCGCCGAGTGCGTTCACACCGTTGTAGCGGCGGTTGGCGCTGGCCTGTATGCCGGGCACGAGCTTAATGAGCATCAGGGGGCTGTTGTTCAATGTGGGCAGATCTGTAACGCTGCGGTTCTCCATGACGCGGCCGGCGGAAATGCCGGACACATCCAGCAACGGAGCCTCGGCGGTCACCGATATGGTCTCCGCTGTCTCGCCCACCGCGAGTTGGAGATCGATCTCCATGCGGGCGCTGATAGGCAGGCCGATTCCGGATCGCACCGTCTTCTTAAAGCCTTGCATCTCCGCTGTAAGGGTGTAGTTTCCAGCCAGCAGAAGATTGGCTTCGTAGTAGCCGGTTTCATTCGTGCGGAGGCGCATCACAGCATTCGTTTCGATGTTGGTGACAGTGACGCCCGCGGCCACGACAGCGGAGTTCTGCGGATCCCGTACACGGCCGAATATGGTGCCGCGGGTCTCTTGCGCGGAAGCAAGCACGGCTCCGAAGAGCGCGACTAGAGCGACCTGGAAGTTCTTGTTCATTGCGATGGCCTCTTTCGACATGGCCCATCGGAGCCATCTCGCTGGAAGCAGTCTAGCGCGGGGCGGCACGAGAGTCAAAGACCGGACTCCAAGAGCTTGAGGCCTATACGTTGAGCGTTTCAAGGGTAGGGCGTGCCAGGCCTGAAGCATACGGCTCCGCCCAACTGAGTTTTCCCAAGATGAACTGTCCCGCTCTGACACAACCTGTGGGATTCACGGTAAAGCTAAAATGAAGCATGACAGTCTACGACGAGCGCCGCGACGAACTGGAGAAGCATGAGTTCATGATGGGGACCGAGCGCGGACGCCTGGCCGTTTCGCTCGACGTGCTCACCGATGCGCTCGTTCTGGTGGGGCAACACGGTGTCTATTGTCAAAGCGCACGGACGCCGGGAAAGCCCGCGATGGATGTGCAGTTGATTACGAAGGCGATTATCGACGCGAAGGAGCTCATCTCGGGCGTGATGGCGTCCTTGAAAAAGAGCACGGCGGCATGAGTTCGCGCCATTGTCCGCCGGCCCTGATCCGCAACTCGTAACCGCAGCCGCTGGCCATCCTGGAAATTCCAGATGCTTGAAGGCCTCTACCGGCGAGGCGCCGTCGATGCCAGGCGATCGGCCGGAGGCTCAGATCTCCGCTATCTGACCGATTTCATGGAACAATGTGCTTTTTGAAGGAATGGAGCATGGGGCCGTCGGGCAACCGGGACCAATCGGCGATCTGGAGCTTAAGCCGTCCGCCGTCGTGTCCCATCGAGGGGAGAAACTCGTCGAAAGAAAGTTCCCTAACCCAAGTCGGGATTAGCGCCTTCGCCCGGATTGTTGTGCGCCGGGGCGTTTCCGATCAAGGCTAGCGACCATCCGGACCACTGCCGTTCCGGCCCGCTAGAATCGCCGCATCAGTCGGTCGAACCAGGATGTGGATTCGTCGAAGCCTTCGAGCATGTAGATCTTGCCGTGCTGGCGGACAAACGAGACGGCGAGTCGGTTGCCGTCCGGATGAAGGCTGATGCGCCCGGCCAGGATTGAGTCCGGCGGCGGATCCAGCGTGGCGAGTTGCTTCTCGACGCCGGATTTGACATCGATCGAGACCAGCCGCTGAACGGGGCCTTGCGGCGTCGGGTACCCGTCAGGATTGAGCGGAACGAGCGCCAGCGTTGCCTGATCAAGAACGCCGGATCGTGGGGGCTTTTGTCGCGCGCGGAACCGGAGAAACGGCGGAATCACTCCGGCGCGACCACAGGCCCGCGATGATTCTGTCGCATTATTGAGCATGTTCGACGATGTTCGCGATAAGACGTCCGCGGCCAAGGAGTGGGATAGACTCAATAAGCTAGCAGCCGAAGGACCACGCTCGCCAGAATCAGGCCCACACCCGCGAACGGGAGATACCACCGGGGCGGCCATTTCACCTCGCTATAAATCTCCTTGCCATCCACCGATACGGTGAATCGGAGTCCCGGCGGACTTTTTGAAAAACGAGTGTTGGCGTCCACCTTCATAGACCGGTTCCCGTCGGGAATGGTCGCCTGAAAGCTGCGCGGTTCCCACGTGGCGCCTGGCTCCCTAGCGATTTCCTTTCCATCGACAATCAGCCGCTCCAGCCCTATCCGATTCTCCAACTCGATGACATGTCCTTTATACTCGGTCTTCCACGTGGTTTTAAGCACTCAGCGCCTCCCGGCGTGCGGCGAAACGTCACATCATCCGGGATTTCCGTTCTGGGTTTCCCAGACCCGATGAGTATACACCCAACGCCTCACTCCGGTGCCGGAGTTGATCAGAATGCCCCTTCCGAGGGCGGGCCAGTGCCTGCGGATGGCTTCTTCGGACCATCGCACAAAAACGAAAACCGACAACATGTGTGTTTCCAGCAGTTCTCTCGACACCCCTCCCAGCCGCCTTTCTCTCAAGATTTCCACCTGTCCCGGCCGATCTTCACCCCGCCGGCAGCGCCTCGATCCGCCGCGCCATGCTCCCGAACAGTTGCCGCGTCAGATGGCTCCACGCCAGCATCAACCAGTAGTAGCGCGCGTGCTTGACCAACCTGCCGCCGGTCTTCACCAGCCGTTGTTGCAGGCTGGTCAGCGACCAGTTCTCGATCTTCTTCGGCAGCACCAACCGCCGCCACAGGTTCCCCAAGTTGTAGGCGATCAGGCTCAGCCATAGCCGCACCTCGTTGGAGCGGAAGCGGTGGCAGGACAAGCGGGTCATCTTCACCGCCTGCTTGCCCTCCTTGATCCATTGCTCCGCCGTCCCGCGCTTGTTGTGGAACCGCACCACCGCTCGGCTGTCCGTCTCCAGATTGGTCACGATGAAGCCCGCTCGCGGAAACAACTCCCCGCAATGGAACTCCACCTTGGCCACCACCCGCCGCGCTGTCTTCCAACTCGCCGCCTGACAGAGGAAGCCCTTGTACCAGACCACCGGCTTGTGGCTCGGTCTGCCCACCGGCCTTGTCAACAACTCAGCAATGTCACGCTCCAGGCTCTCGTTGGCCGGGATGCGGATGGCGTACTTCACTCCCCGCGCCTCCAGCGCTTCGTAGATCTCCGGCTTGGCGAAAGCGGCGTCCGCGCGGAACACCACCTCCTTGCTAGCCCTCTGCTGCCGTTCGATCTCCGCCAGCAGCATCTCTTCCCAGCTGTCGGCGCTGGCACGTTACCGGGCCGCAGCTTCGTCGCCAAGCAGTCCCGCTGCGATTGAACAGCAGCAAGGGGTGATAGCAAGTGGACCCGAAATGTCCGTTGTAGGCGCTGTTCTCCTGCTGGCCGTAGGCCGGAATCTCGGTCGAGTCCATGTCCAGCACCACGCGTTGGGGAGAGTTGAGGCTCTCCGCTTTGGCAATCAACTCCCGATTGATCGCCGCCAATCCGGCGAGGTTTTCTCCCTGGCCCAGCACTTCGGTCTCGAACGACTGCAACCGCGAGGTCAACGCTGCGCCACGTTCCCAAATCTTCTCGGAGCAAACCAGCCGCAAGGTTGGATCCTGCGAGAGCCGCTCGGCATCGTTGACATCCTCGTAGCCGGCAATCCGGCTGTAGACGGACTGGCGCAGTAAGTCCGCCAGCGGAAGCCGGGTATTCTTGCCGCGCCGTGAGTCGGTCAGGTGTTGGGCAATGAGATCACCGAAGCCCAGTCACTCATCCAACTCACGAACCGGGATCAGCCCGCCATCGGAGGTAACGCGCGATCCCTGGAAGTCGATCTTGAGAGGACCGTTGAACGAGAGCTGAAAGGGCTGGTTTTGTTTGCCACCCATTGGGTGCCGTCCTCCGCAGGGGTCTTCACTACCTTCAAGCCCCTATGGATATTGATGCGGACGAGCATCCGAGAGACTCGCACGCGCGGCTCAAAACAAAAATGTGGGTTCATGACTTTCCGTCTCCGGGTTAGCCGCTCGACGCGAGGGCCTCTCGATTTGCGCCACAACGACGTCGCGGCCGTCGATCGCCCGAAGTATCATTGAGAGCTGTATGATGCGCTTTCGCTTATGTGCCGCATTTGTCGCTGCCGCGGCTCTTGGCCAGGAGAAGATGCCGGTATTCACGCGGCCATCCGATTACACGTTCCCGCCCGGGTCCACGTATCCCGCAGCCGAATGGGAGAGAGTGACAAGCCCCGACGCCGCCGGCTATTCGAGCCCTCGGCTTGATCTCCTGCGTGCCTGGCTGAAGACCCAGGACACCACCGGCATGATGGTGGTTACCGGCGGGCGCGTGCTCTTCGAGTACGGCAACGTGATGGAGACCAGTAAGGTCGCGTCGGTCCGAAAGAGCGTACTGGGCATGTTGTTCGGCAAGTACATCGCCAAAGACCCGCGCGTGCTGCACGCCACCGTTAAGGATCTCGGCCTCGACGACCTGGAACCTTTCGAGCAGATCGAGGAACGGGCCACCCTGCAGGATCTGTTGATGGCGCGTTCCGGCATCTACCTGCGCGACGCCGATCGCGACAGCCCCCGGAAGGGTAGCCTCGCCCCAGGCACCCAGTTCGTCTATAACAATTGGGATTTCAATGCGGCGGGCACGGCCTTCGCGAAAGTGGCGAACAAAGGGATCTTCGAGGCTCTGGAGACGGATCTGGCGCGGCCGATCGGCATGCAGGATTACGACACCGCGAGGCAGAAGATGATCCAGGTGGCGCCCACGAAGAAGCTTTCCGTGCACCCCGAGTATGCGATGTATCTCTCCACCCGCGACATGGCTCGCCTGGGCTTGCTCATGGCGCGGCAGGGGCTGTGGAAGGGCAAGGACGTGCTGCCCAGGAATTGGGTCGAGTACCTGACCACGCTATATACGCCGGCCTCCGATGTTTGGCCTCGGCCTCTTCAACGCGAACTCGGCGGCACAGTTTCACGGTGGGGGTACGGCGCGATGTGGTGGGTGTGGGATGCGCCGATCGGCGCCACTTCCGACAACTGGACAGCGTTCACGGGTTCCTACACGGCATTTGGAACCGACGGGCAGTATATCACGGTGATTCCGGGCTTCGACCTTGTGGTGGCGCACAAGAACGCCAACATCGATCGGGTGCCGAATCGTAGCGTGGGAATGCTTGCCTACCAGACGATCCTGCAGATGTTGATCGGGTCGCGGCGATGAGGCAGGCGGCGTTATGCCTCATCGCTTTGGAAATTCAACGAAAAGACCGGGGATGCGCGAGCGTTTGAATAGCAGGAGATCCGCCGTGACCGCCGGCAGCGGGCGTGCGCTCCACTGCGTCACTCCCCGGCCGTTTTCTTATACGTCCCCAGAACGCGGTTCACATAGTTCTGCGTTTCCCGATACGGCGGGACGCCACCGTACTTCGCGACGGCGCCTGGCCCCGCGTTGTATGCGGCCAGCGCCCGCGATACGCTCCCGTTGTACTTGAGGAGCAACTCCTTCAAGTACCGGACGCCCGCTTCCACGTTCTGATCGGGGTCTTTCGGATCGGCATTAAACGCGCGCGCGGTGGCGGGCATTAACTGCATTATGCCGACAGCCCCCTTTGGTGAGACGGCGTCCGCGCGGAACCCCGATTCGGCCGCGGCCACACTACGCACAAAGCCTTCGGGTAGCCCATGACGTTCCGCGGCGGCGGCGATGCGATCCCTTCGATCGGGTGCGGCGGCCGGCGCGACGGCCGCCGCGGCGATGGGCGCAGTCTCCAGGCGATCATCCGCCTCAAACGCGGACACCGTATCGGCAGCGATCTCCGTGACGCCCGCGCCGGAATAAAGCCGCACGCGCGCGCCGTCCACTTCGTGCCGGTCCACGCGGATGCGGAATCCGTTCGAGAGCAGGACGAATTCGCCCGCCACGGCTGTCAGCGCACAAAGCAATATCAAACTGCAAACTCTCATTGCCGCTCTCATGCTACCCTGAGCAATTCTATCCTCATTATGGTGACGAATCTAGAGTGTGCTCTGTGCAGCAAAATCTTCGAGGCTGGCAAGGTCCACAACCTTTGCGAATGCGGCGGCCCACTGCTGGTCCGATACGACCTCGCCAGGATCCGTGAGTCGTGGTCCCGTGACAGCGTGCATCAAGGCCCCAACAGCATGTGGCGCTACGCTCCCGTGCTCCCGCCTCAGCGCCCTGAGTCCATCGTTTCGCTAGGCGAGGGCATGACGCCTCTTGTCCGGACTTCCCGTCTCGGGAGACGGGTAGGCGCTTCCGATGTTTGGGTGAAAGACGAGGGGCTGAACCCCACCGGTTCCTTCAAGGCCCGCGGCCTTTCCTGCGCCGTGTCAATGGCTGTTGAACTCAGCATCCGGAAAGTTGCAATACCTTCGGCGGGCAACGCCGCCAGCGCCATGGCCGCTTACGCGGCGGCGGCGGGCATCGAGTCGCATATCTTCATGCCGCGCGACGTGCCGCAATCGAACTTCATCGAATGCAAGGCCGCCGGCTCGCACGTGACCCTGATCGACGGCCTCATCAGCGATTGTGCCAAAATCGTTGCGGCCGGGCAGTCCACGGAAGGCTGGTTCGACGTCAGCACGCTCAAAGAACCGTATCGCATCGAAGGTAAGAAAACGATGGGTTACGAACTCGCCGAGCAATTGAACTGGGAATTGCCGGACGTCATCTTTTATCCTACAGGCGGTGGCGTCGGCATCATAGGCATGTGGAAGGCGTTCGCGGAAATGGAGACGCTCGGATGGATCGGCTCGAAGCGTCCAAAGATGATCGCCGTGCAGGTGGAAGGCTGCCAGCCCGTTGTGCGCGCTTACAACAGGGGCGACAAACGCAGTGACTTCTGGGAGAATGCGAGCACCGTTGCCAGCGGCCTGCGCGTGCCGAAGCCGCTGGGCGATTTTCTGATTCTCAATGCCGTCCGCGAGAGCGGGGGCACGGCCATCGCCGTCAGCGACCGTGAGTTGATAGACGCCGGGGTGCAGCTTGCAACCGATGAAGGCATGTTCATCGCGCCTGAAGGCGCGGCCTGCGTTTCCGCGCTCGAGAAACTTCTCGCCTCAGGTTTCCTTTCCCCGAGCGAGCGGATCGTCATTTACAACACAGGTTCCGGCGTAAAGTATCTGGAAGCGTACTCCACCCGTTTTCCGAGGAACGCCTCAAGTGAACAGGACAAGCTCGGCGGCCTGATCACGCCGCGATGAGACTGCTCGCGCCTGAAGCCGCTCGACCATGAAGCGACTCGCCCTTGAAGCTCTCGATCGCGCCGCGGGCCGCGGCGTCGAATACGCCGACGTGCGCCTCTCCGAATCGCGGGACAGGGAAGTCACCACCAAGAACGGGCGCGCGGGCCACGTCTCAGTTTCCGAATCCGCCGGACTTGGGATCAGGGTGCTCGATCGCGGCTGCTGGGGCTTCGCCGCCACCGACGACCTCTCTCCCGAGGGGATCGACGTTGCGGCGAAACTCGCGGTCGAGATCGCGCGGTCAAGCGCGGTCGCGCGTAAGCATCCCGTGACTCTCGCGCCGGAGGTCTCCTGTCAGGCTGCGTGGACGTCGCCCTGCCTCATCGATCCATTCTCTATTTCGGTGGAGGAGAACCTGGCAGTTCTACTTGAAGTCGACAGGGAACTGCGCCGCGTGGCCGGCGTCTCGCTCGCGGAAGGGTCCATGGTCTTTGATCGAACGCGTCAGGTTTTCGCCTCCACGGCCGGCAGTGTGATCGACCAGACGCGGACTGTGAGCGGCGCGGGCTTCTCCGCGCTCTGCTTCGAAGACGGGGAAATTCAAAAGCGCTCTTATCCGAACTCGTTCGGTGGCCAGCATCAGTTGAAGGGTTATGAGCTGATTCATGAACTGCGCCTGGCGGAGAACGCCGCTCGTATCGCGGAAGAGGTTGTTGCCTTGCACACGGCGGCGCAATGTCCGGAAGGGCGGTTCGATCTTATTCTCGACAGCTCGCAGCTCGGCCTTCAGATTCACGAGTCGATCGGGCATCCCATCGAGCTTGACCGGGTGCTCGGATCCGAAGCCAACTACGCTGGTATGAGCTTCCTCACGCTGGATAAACTCGACAGCCTGCGGTATGGATCGGATATCGTGAATGTGGTCTGCGACGCCCGCATCGATCACGGTCCGGGTCTCGGCACGTTCGCGTTCGACGACGAAGGCGTGCCCGCGCAACGCACGGACATCATCCGGGCCGGCCGGTTCACGGGATACATGACTTCACGCGAGACCGCCGCATCGGTGGGAGGCGCCCGCTCAAATGGAACCATGCGCGCGCAAGGTTGGAATCGCATCCCCCTTATCCGCATGACCAACGTAAGCCTTCTTCCTGGGGAGCAATCACTCGACGAAGTGTTTGGCGGCGTGGGGCACGCCATCTACATGGAGACCAACAAGAGCTGGTCGATCGACGACAAGCGCTACAACTTCCAGTTTGGCTGCGAAATCGCGTGGGAGATTCGCAACGGCCGCCGCGTACGCATGTTGAAGAATCCAAGTTATAGCGGCATCTCAACCGAGTTCTGGAATTCCTGCGCCGCTATCGCCGGGCCGCAACATTGGACTCTGTGGGGTGTGCCCAACTGCGGCAAAGGGCAGCCGGAGCAGGTGATGGGCACCGGACACGGCGCTTGCCCGGCGCGGTTCCGGAATATCAAGGTCGGGAGTGCTTACCAGGAATGACGCCTGCAATGACGCTCGAGCGCAGCCAGGAATTGTTCGATCAAGTCCTGCGTTCGTCGCGCTCGCTCGGCGTGCCGGATGTCGAGGCCACCGTCACCGCGGGTTCGCACGCCCTTACACGCTTCGCCAACAACGAAATTCATCAGAACGTGTCGGAAACCTCTTCACAGCTTTCGGTACGGGCGTGGATCGATGGCCGGACCGGTCGCGCGAGTACGAACCGCATGACCGCGGACGCCATCCGGGAGGCCGTGGCGCAATCCATCGCCATCACCCGCGCCCAGGAACGCGACCCGGAACTGCTGCCGCTCGCGGAACCGGCGCCGTGCGCGCCAGTCGAGCGATATTTCGTTGGGACGGCGAACGCCTCGCCTCGAAGTCGCGCCGAGGCAGTGTCGGAGGCTATTCAAGTAGTGGAAGAGGCGGGCCAGACCGCCGCTGGAATCTATTCCACGGGCGAATCCATCCTCGCCATCCTCAGCTCCGCCGGAGTCTGCGCCTACCATGCGGAAACGATGTCTCAGTTTTCCATCACGGCAATGGCGGCGGATAGTTCCGGCTGGGCAAAGGCTAGCGCTTGCGACCGCGGACAACTTAATTTGGCAGCGCTTGCAAGCCGTGCCGTCCGAAAAGCCGACGGTACGCGAAAGCCCGCGGAGGCGCTGCCGGGCCGCTACACCGTGATCCTCGAGCCGGCCGCCGTGCTCGATCTGGTAGGACAGATTTTTGGCGATTTCAGCGGCACGGCGCTTGCCGATGGCCGCAGCTTTCTCGCCGGCCGAATGAACAGCGCGCTGTTCGGCAGGAATATCAGCATCGTCGACGACTCCCGCCACACCCTACAATCCGGCCCGCCGTTCGACGGCGAAGGGATCCCTCGCACGCCCCTTTCGCTTGTGAGAGCGGGTGTTCCGGAACAGGTCGCCTGGTCCCGTCAGGCCGCCCGCGGGGCCGGCGTGGATCCCACGGGTCACGGATTCCCCCTGCCGAACGAATACGGAGAGGCGCCCTTGAATATCGTCATGGAGGGTGGCGAGACTTCGCTCGACCGGATGATCGAATCGACGGAGCGCGGGCTCCTTGTCACGCGTCTCTGGTACATCCGCGAAGTGGACCCATACGAGAAGATCATGACCGGAATGACGCGCGACGGGACGTTTCTGGTGGAAGACGGGCGCGTGACCCGCGGTGTCCGCAACCTGCGTTTCAATCAAAGCCTGATCGAGTTGCTGTGCAATGTGGAAGCGCTGTCGCCGTCCCTGCGCGCCTCGGGCGAGGAGGCTTTCGACATGGCGGTACCGGCCTTGAAAGTAAACGATTTCCGTTTCACGGAAGTCACGCGGTTCTGAAGCGTGGACTCCTCGAAGACCACTGCAATAATTTTCGGGACCTGCCACAAAAATAAGCGGGAATCGCATTACGATTGCGCACGGGCATGAACTGGAACAGGCTGATCGCGAAGGGATCGAGGCAGGCCGTATCCGGAGACTCGAGGAAAGCCGCGGATGCCGCCGTCGTCACGTTGCGGGACCGGCCTGAGGAGTCATGAGCCTGTTAACGAAGATCTTCTCGTGGAATGGATGCGGTGGCCGGATCCACGCTGCAACGCGCCGTTCGAACGCACGGATAGCGGGCGATTTCCGCCCCGAAAAAATTCGCCGGCGTGCGCTGCGCGGCGGGGTCTTTGAAGTAGGCCTTCTCCATCGGGAGCGCCCTCCGCGACCGCAGATCCACCCATCCAGCACCAGCACCCTGTATCCTCTTCGGGCACTTTCCGGAATGGAGTGCGCACCGAATCCGGCGAGCGCATCAGCTACTCCGTGCTTTCCGGAAGAACGCGGACTACTCCGGCTTGCGCAGCCTGCCGGGAATAGCAGCGCCATCACGAGGGCACTCCCCGGCGCGGCTCGTTCAAGTCCCGGCATCGGCGCCAATCCCCGCCATTCGCCGCACTTCCGCTTCAAGGCCGGGCGCGAACAGGATACAACTGCCGCCGTGAGCGCTACTGCCTCCGTTGAAGTTAAGGAAGCGCGCGCCTGCTTCTTCCGCGATGATCTTGAGCGGCGCGTAGTCCCAAGCCTTGCCGTTGCTGTCGAGCCAGATTTCCGCATGGCCGCGCGCCACGAGCATTGCATCGAGACATCCGCCCATGCTCCTTACGGCCCAGAAGCCCGACATCCATTCCACAAGACCGGCGAACGGGAACCGGTGCAGCGTGTTGAAGCCGTTCAGACACAGCACGGACTGCGAGACGCGGCCGATGTTTGAAACCTGAATCGGACGGCCGTTGCAAAACGCGCCGCCGCCCCGCACGGCGTGGAACAAATCGCCCATGGCGGGCAGGTACGCAACGCCGAGCACTACGTCCCCTTGCTCTTCGAGAGCAATCAGAATCGCCCACGCCGTATTGCCTCGCAGGAAATCCCGGGTACCGTCGATCGGATCGATGATACATCGCCGCCCGCTTTTCGCTTCCTGGCGCGCGCCCTCTTCCCCGAGCAGTCCATCGTCGGGAAACGCCGCGGTGAGCCCTTCGACAATCAGCCGTTCGCTTTCTTTGTCGGCCTTGGTGACAGGCGAATCGTCGTCCTTGGTTTCCGCGGCGAGTCCACTGCGCCAGTAGCCGAGGGTAATCTCGCCTGCTTTCCGCGCGAGTGCAATCGCCACCTCGAGTTCGTGAGTCATCATCGTGTTCCCGCCGAATCAGCTTTCCAGACGCTGGTAGCCGCTTCCGAAAAAAAGCAACGGCCTTCCCGCCGTTGCCCGCAACCGGACTACTTCGCCGATTACGATCGTGTGGTCGCCCGCAACCACTCTTTGCCGGACCACGCACTCGAAAAACGCCAGTGTGTCCGGAAACAAAGGCGCACCAGTTTCGCCGGCTGTCCAATCGACCGCGGAGAAACGATCCTCCACGGGACTCGCAAAGCGCGTGGATACTTCCCGCTGCGATTCGCTCAGCACGTTGACTGCGAAGAAGGACCCCTCGCTGAAAACATCGTGCATGCGGGCGCGCCGGTCGACGCAGACAAGCACCTGCGGCGGATCGGCGGAAACCGAGGTGAATGAGTTTACCGTCATGCCTTCGGGCGATCCCTCGGCCCCCATCGCGGTGACGATGGTAACACCGGTTGCGAACATCGCGCATGCGCTTCGGAACTGCCGTTTCTCGATCGGGAGTGCGGACATTTTGGAAGCCCTGGGCTGGGAAGCCGCTTGACAAGTAGTAAACTCAATCCTATCATGAAGTTGACTCTGAGAAAGACCCCTTAACAGGCACCGGTGGGAGGTTAGTTTGATAAAACTCGACATCATCAACGAAGTTGTCAGCAAAACCGGAATCACGAAGACGAAGGCCGAAATGGCGGTGGAAACCGTCTTCGAGTCGATGAAGAGAGCTCTTGAACAGGGTGATCGCATCGAGTTGCGCGGGTTCGGTGTATTCAACGTGAGGCCCCGCAAGACGGGGATTGGACGTAATCCGCGAACCGGCGCCGAGGTCTCCATCCCGCCTGGCAAAGCCGTGCGCTTCAAGCCGGGCAAAGAACTCCAGTCGCTTCACTAGGCGTGACGCCCAACGATTTTTACCAGCCGCCACGCTCCCCCCGCCGGTTGTGGCTGCACGTGTCGCTCTTCGCGATCACACTGTTTACGACTTCGATTGTCGGAGCTCGTATGCAGCAGAATTTTCAAGCAAACCTGCCGTTCTTCGATGTATCTCGGGACCTCAACGCCTTCACCTTCTGGTGGCATCATCCACTCACGCTGTTCGCGGGATTGCCGTTTTCGCTTACGCTCATGGCAATCCTGCTGGCCCACGAGTTCGGCCACTACTTTGCGTGCCGCTACTACGGCGTGGACGCGAGCCTGCCCTACTTCCTTCCCTCGCCCACACTCACGGGAACGCTGGGAGCCTTTATCCGTATTCGTGAACCCATCTATTACAAGAAGGTCCTGTTCGACATCGGCATCGCGGGTCCTTTGGCCGGCTTCGTCTTTCTGCTGCCCGCGCTCTCGATCGGGCTCGCGTTCTCCAAAGCCATCCCGGGTATCGCGAATGAAGGCACGTTTACATTCGGCACTCCCGCACTCGAATGGCTGATGACGAAGGCAATTTTTCCCGGTGTCGGGGAGCGGGATCTGTATCTCCACCCTGTCGGCCGCGCAGCCTGGATCGGGATGTTTGCAACAGCTTTGAACCTGCTGCCGATTGGACAACTGGATGGCGGCCACATCCTCTACTCATTCGTGGGCGACAGCCACCGAAGGCTGTCGAAGATTTTCTCGATCCTGCTGGTGCCCATCGGCCTGATCTTCTGGGAAGGCTGGCTGCTTTGGGCAGTGGCGCTTTTCTTTTTCGGAAGCCATCCGTCTCTATTCGACCGTACCGACCTCGGTTCCGGCCGCCGCAAGTTGGGCTTGGTCGCGCTGGCGGTTTTTTTGTTGTGTTTCACCTTCGTGCCCATTGACGCCTCATGAAGATTTCAGCCACCATCATCGCGCTGAATGAGGAACGCAATATCCCGAGGGCGATCGAAAGCCTCCGCTGCTGCGACGAGATTGTCGTGCTCGACAGCGGGTCTACCGACCGCACCGTGGAGATAGCGGAGAAACTGGGCGCGCGAGTCGTCGAAGTAGGATGGCGCGGGTACGCAGGACAGAAGAACGCCGCAGCCGAACAGGCCACCCACGACTGGGTACTTTCGATCGACGCCGATGAGGCGCTCAGTGAGAGTCTCGAAGGCGAAATCTGGCGTCTGAAAAAAGAGGGGCCGCTCTATGACGCCTACACCATGCCGCGCCTTGCCCAATATTTGGGCCGCTGGATCCTTCATTGCGGTTGGTATCCGGACCGGAAGATCCGCCTTTACAACCGCCACAAAGCGCGCTGGGTGGGGGATTTCGTTCACGAAAGCGTCAAGACCGGCGGACGCGTGGGCCATTTGCAGTCGAACCTGCTGCACTTCACTTGCGACTCGCTTTCCGAACATCTTAAGACCACGGACCGCTACACCACGCTGGCGGCGCAGGAGATCGTGGCGCGAAAGGAAAAGGTCGGGATGCGGCGTCTGATCGCGGATCCCGCGTGGGCGTTCGTGCGTACGTATTTCATCCAACGCGGCTTCCTCGATGGCCTCGAAGGTTTGACGATCGCGCACATGGCGGCGCTCTACACGTTCCTTAAGTACGTCAAGGCGCGGAACATGAGCTAACGTGCACGTACTTCATCTCGATACCGGGCGGGAGATGGGCGGCGGACAGTGGCAGGTTTTGCGCCTTGTGGAGCGGAACGGCGGGACGCTGCTCGCGCGCTCCGGATCGCCGCTGATGAAGGAAGCGCAGCGCGGCGGAGTGAAAACGTTCCCGCTCACGTTCGCCAGACTTGTGCGCTTTGTCCGCGAAGCGCACATCGTCCACGCGCACGACGCACGGTCGCACACCTTGGCGGCTCTGGCGTTTCCGGCGAAGCTTGTCGTCTCCCGGCGGGTCGCCTTTCCGATCCGGTTGGATCCGGTCTCGCGGTTGAAGTACGCAGCCGCCACGCACTATATCGCGGTGTCGGAACATGTGAAGGGAATGCTCCTGCAAGCGAGGATTCCGGCTCGCAAGATCACGGTGGTGGGCGATGGCGTTCCGCTTTGCGGCTTCCGGCTTCATCCCGCCGGACGAATACTCGTCAACGACCCCCGTAAGCACGCCGGGCTGGCCGAGGCTGCGGCCCGTGAACTGGGCGTCGAAGTCCACACGGTCACAAACCTGGAACGGGACCTTAAGGATGCGAGTCTGTTCGTCTACGTGAGCCACGCCGAGGGACTGGGGTCGGGAGTGTTGCTCGCGATGGCCGCGGGTGTGCCCGTCGTGGCGAGCAACGTTGGCGGCCTTCCGGAGATCGTGCGCGACGGCGAGACCGGCTTGCTCGCAGCGAACAATCCCGCTTCCATCGCGGTCGCGATCCGCCGCATGCTTGACGACCGCCCTTTCGCCGAAGCATGCGCCGCGCGCGCCCGTAGCATGGTGGAAGAACGCTTTTCGGTGGAGGCGATGGTTCACGGCACAATCAAAGTCTACCGGCGGATTTTGAAATGACCGAGGAGCTGCTCGCCGGACTCTTTGGACTGTTGACCGGCAGCTTTCTGAACGTTTGTATTTATCGCTTGCCGCTTGATCTTTCGGTGGTGCGGCCACGCTCCTACTGCCCCGGATGCGAGCAAGGGATTGCCTGGTTCGACAATATTCCGCTGTTGAGTTACCTGCTCCTCGGAGGCCGCTGCCGGAATTGCAAGGCGCTAATTCCGCTGCGGTATCCTCTGGTTGAAGTTTTCACGGGAACGTTATTCGCCGCCTGCGTAATCCTGTGGGGACCCACGCTGATTGCCGCAAAGGCGGCGCTATTGTGCGCGCTGGTAGTAGGTCTGATCGTCGCCGACCTCGAATCCCGCATTCTGCCCGATGAGATGACCTTGGGCGGCATGGCGGCCGGGTTCGCATTCGCGTGGCTGGTTCCGGTGCGGGATGGGACAGCGCAGGCAATATTGTCACTAGCCGGACTGGACGCAGGCAGGCAAACGGCTTCGCTCGCGGAGGCCGCGCTAGGCGCAGCCGTGCCGGCCGGGATCCTGTGGTCTGGCGGGTGGCTCTTCGAGAAACTGCGTCATAAAGAAGGGCTTGGATTCGGCGACGTCAAAATGCTCGCGATGCTCGGCTCGTTCCTGGGCTTCCGCGAGACGCTGCTGGCCTTGGCCGTGGGATCGACCGTCGGATCTCTGGTCGGGCTTGCGTACATCGCAATCGCGCGCAAGGGCAGGGAATACTACCTGCCGTTCGGGACGTTTCTCGGCATCGGCGCACTGGGGGTGATTTTTTTCGGCAGTGCGTGGATGGAGTGGTATGAGGCGCTGGTGTAGTTTCGAGGTAGTTCTGGGTGAGTCCAGTTCCGCCGCCTGGGCAAGAAAACCCGGGAGAGAAGTTCAAACGGCGGTTAGATAAGACCGCCTCTCCGAAAGCAGCATAACCGAAGTCGTGCGGGACACATTCACGCGTGAGACGGAGCGACGTGGCCTTGAGCGAGTAACGATTTCCAAAACGCGCGCAGATAAAGGCCCGCTGCTTCATTTGCCGGAACTTAGGCGCATTTCTCTGCATCTGCGGGCTACTCTTATTCGAGGAGACCGGATACTTACCAGCGGCCAAGCCGGCCACCCGGAACTCGCCCCGGTCATCCGTAACGCCATGCCCCGCCGCACCCTTCTTCAACGACCTGCTGACGCGGCGGGGCAATCGCACCTTCCGGCTCGCCCGCAAGGCGCACTGACCGTATCGGAGTAAACTGGAAGCACCATGAAAAAGCTGCTTCTATCGGTCTTGCTCACTCTGGCTCTGTTCGCCCAGGATCCGCGCGGCACCATTCTCGGCCGCGTTGCGGATGCCTCCGGCAGCCCCATTCCCAACGTTGCGATCAAGGTGATCAACGAGGCGACGGGCCTTGCGATCACCGCCACCTCCACCGGCGCCGGCGACTACCGTGCGCCCTACCTGAACCCCGGTGAGTATCGCGTGGAGGCGGAGGCGCAGGGTTTCAGCAAACTGTTGCGCCCCGGCATCCAGGTGCGCAGCACTGAAACCGTTACGCTCGACCTGGAACTAAAGGTCGGCCAGGTGAGCGAGTCCATCGAAGTGAAAGCCGAGACGCCGCTCCTCAATGCCGCCGACGTCACGCTCGGCCAGGTGATCGACCAGCGCCGGATTGAAGAGTTGCCGCTCTTCGCCGGCAACGCCATGGACTTGGTCCATCTGGCGCCCGGCACCGTCAACGGCACCAACCTGCGCCTGCGCAAAGCGCCGTTTAATGCCGCGCCCAGCAGCTTCGGCACCAACGGTACGGGCAACAACAATAACGATTTCACCATCGACGGCGTGGTGAATGTCTACTCCGATGGCACCGCGCCCCGTGTCGCCTTTTCGCCCCCGCAAACTTCCATCGCCGAGTTCAAGGTACAAACCAGCTCGTTCGATGCCTCGGCTGGTTTTTCGCTCGGCTCGAATGTGAACGTCACCACGAAGTCCGGTACCAACCTGCTTCATGGCGAGTTTCACGAGTGGCTGCGCCACTCCAAGCTCGATGCGCCCACCATCTTCCAGAATCGCGTCGGCCAGAAGCTGCCGCTCTACCAGGACAATCGTTTTGGCGCTTCCGCGGGCGGCCCCTTGTTGCTGCCGAAGCTCTACTCGGGGAAGAACCGGACGTTCTGGCTCTACGCGTTCGAAGTCAATCTCTTCGGTGACCCCAATGGCGCGGCCATCGTCACCGTACCCACCGCCGAGGCGCGCCGTGGCGACCTTTCGCCACTGCTCCGGCTGAGCGCGAACAATCAGGTCTACGACCCGGCCTCCACCACGGCCGTTGCCGGTGGACGCTTCCAGCGCATGCCCATCCCCGGCAACATCATTCCGGCCTCGCGGCTCGATCCTGTGGCGCAGAAGATGGTCTCGTTTTTCCCGCTGCCGAATCAGCCGGGCACGGCTGACTTCCGCCAGAACTTCTTTCTCGCCAACAAGGCGCTCGAAACCTACTGGTCCAACATTGGCCGCGTGGACCACGCCTTCTCTGAGAATCACCGCATCTTCGTCCGGCTGCATCGCGACTACTGGCAGGAGGACAAGCGACGCTTCTTTGGCCCGCAGGCTCCAGAAGGCGTGATTCTCAATCGCATCAACCGCGGTGCGGCGTTCGACGATGTCTACGTCATCAACCCGTCGCTGCTCTTGAACGTCCGCTATGGTTTGACGCAGCAGGAATTCCCGGAACAGCGTGTCTCACGCGGCTTCGACCTCTCGACCCTGGGCTTCAATCCGGCACTGGTGAGCTCCGTCGACAAGACGACCGCGACGTTCCCGCGCCTGCAAGTCGCCCCCTGGTCGCCGATGTCCAACTGGGAATCCGGCGACGGCACCACGGCCTCGCTGATTCACAATCTGAACTCGACATTGACGTGGAACAAGAGCAAGCACAATGTCCGCTTCGGCTTCGACTGGCGCAATCTGCGCGAGAATCGCAATCGCTTCCCCACCAGCACCGCACCCGACCTAAACTTTAGCTCCGTGTTTACCCGCGGCCCGCTCGATACAGCCGCGCCGCCGCAGGTGGGTGGTGAAATCGCCTCGTTCCTGCTCGGCATTCCGGGCGGCAACATGGGCGTGAACGCGTCGTATGCCGAGCGCAACTCCATCTACGGCTTCTACGTGCAGGACGACTATAAGGTCTCCCAAAAGCTAACCGTGAACATCGGTCTGCGCTACGAAGTGGAATCGCCCACTACGGAGCGCTACAACCGCGCCGTACGCAACTTCGACAGCACCACTCCCAATCCGGTTGACGCGCAGGCGCGGGCGCAGTACGCCGCTTCGCCCATTCCCGAACTGCCCGTCAGCCAGTTCCGTGTGCTCGGCGGACTCACCTTCACCAACACCAATGGCAATCCGCGCGGCTACTGGGAGCCGGCCAAAAACAACTTCATGCCGCGCATCGGCATCGCCTATCAGTTCGACACCAAGACCGTGCTTCGCGCCGGCTATGGCTTCTACACAGCGCCGCTCGGCACGCTCTACACCAATACTGAACCGGCAGGTTTCAGCTTGAACACTCCCATTCAAGCCTCGCTCGACAACGGCCTCACTTACGTCGCCACCATGGCGAATCCGCTACCCACTGGCCTGTCGCGGCCGCTGGGTCCGGCCGGCGGACTGCTCACCAACATCGGCCAAGGCGTCAACGGCTTCCCGAACTCGCGGAAGAATCCCTACGCGCAACGTTGGAGCTTCGGCCTGCAACGGACGCTCCTGGGCGGCTTCCTCCTGGAAGCCTCTTACGTCGGCAACCGTTCCACCCGCCTAAATGTCCTGCGCAACATGAACTTCATTCCAGCGCAGTACCTCTCCACCAGCCCGGTGCGCGATCAAGCCACCATTAACTTCCTCGGTCAGAACTTCCCCAATCCGCTGCGGGGCACCGACCCGATCTTCGGCGCGAACACCAACCGCAACAGCCTGCTGCGCCCGTTTCCGCAGTTTGGCAACGTGAACATCTACGAGCCGATTGGCTATGCCTGGTACCACTCGCTGCAGATGCGTCTTGAAAAGCGCTTCAGCAAGGGCTTCACCAGCCAGACGTCGTTCACGTGGTCAAAGAACATGCAGGCCACCGAGATGCTGAACGATCAGGACATCCGGCCCTACGAAGTGATTTCTGATCTCGACCGCACCTTGCGCGTGACCAGTTCCGGCATTTGGGAACTCCCGTTCGGCAAGGGCCGGCGCTTCGGCGCCAACTGGAACCGTTGGGTGGATGGCGTAGCGGGCGGCTGGCAGTTGAACGGCGCTATGCAGTATCAATCGGGCGCACCGCTCGGCTTTGGCAACGCTATCTTTAACGGCGACCTCGACGATGTGCTGCTGCCGAAAAGCCAGCGCAGCGTGGACCAGTGGTTCAACGTCAACGCCGGCTTTCAGCGCAACAATGCGCTGCAACTGGCCTCGAACCTGCGGCAATTCCCCATCCGCTTCGGCGGCATTCGCGGACCCATCCAGGCCCGTTGGGACTTCGGCCTGATCAAGAACTTCATGATCACCGAGCGCTGGCGCCTGCAGTTCCGCGCCGAAAGCTTCAACGTGGCAAACTATGCCAACCTGGCGAACCCGAACACTGCCGTAACGTCGGGCGCGTTCGGAACCATCACGGGACAGGATCCGCCCCGGTCGTGGCAGGGCGCGCTCAAGCTCACTTTTTAGCCGGCATCGCTACGTTGCGCGACAGCCCGGCACGCGGGCTTCGCGCAACCCGGCCACCACGGCCTCGTCTGCTTCGAAACCCATCCACGCCGAAAGCCGCGACCGGTTTTCCGACGGCGTGGCGAACGCTTGGCGCGCCGGCGGCAGCAGTGCCGGGCGGGACAGACGACACGACCAGTCGCGGCAATCGTCCTATATATCGACCAGATTGTCTCGAAGTGCCCAACACCCAACGACTGCCATACCATACGCCAACCTTGCGAAGGCGAAAACGTTCCCGCCGAAGCTTCTGCTGAATTCCCTAAAATCCGGACATTCCGAGCCGATACGGTCTACATAAGCATGGTTCCATTCCAACCCATTTCTTTCCCGATGATCTCCATGCGCCTGCTCCGGCAAGCTGGTCACTCCTTTCCGTGGTATCGCAGACGTCGTGAGCCGGAGGTCTCGAGAACGGATCGCATCGGGATCGCCGGAAGCGAAGCGTTCGCTGGGTGCTTCTGATTTCCATGATTCGTCTACTGATTTTCTCGCAAGACGCAAAGCTCCAATTTCTGCTGGGGCCGACCCTCGGGAGCGAATTCAAGGTGGCGGTTGAATCAAGAGAGGACCGGGTGAAGGCGCTCGTGGCGGCCGAACTCTGTGACGTGCTCATCCTGGATCTCGAGGTTGGTCTTGAGGAGCGGCAGCTTGCTTTCCTGCAGGAAATCCGTAATCCGCGCGTACCCGTTGTTGCGATGGCAAACGACGACTGCTGGTCTACGGTTCTAGAGCTTGTGGAGCGAGGTGTATACGACCAGTTTCGGAAGCCTCCGTTCCTGCCGGAGCTAAAGGCCATCGTTCGAAAGGCCCACGAACACGGCATTCTGAGGCGTAAGTTCGAAGACGGAGATCTGTGCCGGGTTGCATCGACGTGCGACAAAATGATCGGAAACAGCGCAAGGTCGCAGGCGGTTTACGGCCTGATCCGGCGCGTCGCGGGCTTGAACGTCTCAGTCCTGATCACCGGGGAAAGCGGAACAGGGAAGGAACTGATTGCGCGTGCGATCCACAATCTCAGGAATCGACAGAAGTCTCCATTTGTGGCGGTTTCCTGCGGGGCAATTCCCGAGACTCTTATTGAGACGGAGTTGTTCGGGTGCGAAAAGGGTGCATTTACCGGGGCAGTGGGAAGAAGGCAAGGATACCTTGAGCACGCCGGCGATGGAACCCTGTTTCTCGATGAAATCGGCGAACTCAGTCTCAATACTCAGGTGAAGCTCTTGCGCGTGCTCCAGGAAAGAACATTCAGCCGCGTGGGCGATCACGGGGTTATCCCGCTAAACGCACGCGTAGTATGCGCCACGCATCGCAATCTCGAGCAGATGGTGGCCCAGGGAAGTTTCAGGCAGGATCTCTATTACCGTGTGAACGTGATGTCTATACGAGCCCCTGCCCTTCGCGACCGCACTGAAGACATTCCATTGTTGGCGCATCACTTTTTGAGGACGTATTCAGAGGCCTTTCAGAAATCCGTTACCGGCATCGCACCGGACGCGATGACCAGACTGATTGCATATCACTGGCCCGGGAACGTTCGTGAACTCGAGAACGTAATACAGGGCGCGATCGTTGCTGCCGACAGCGACCACATAGCCCCGGAGAACCTCCCGGAGGCGTTCCAGTGCCCAGACCTTTCCTGCGTGGGTGATTTTCCTTCCGAACCATCGTTCGAAGAGCAGTTGCGCGACTATAAGATCAAACTCGCCCGGTCTGCAATCGAAAAATGCAACGGCAATAAGACCCTGGCTGCTCGCAGTTTGAACATATCGCGGGCTTACCTGCACCAGCTCATCCGGGAAGCCGTCGAAAACGGTATCCATGTCGCCTAAATCAGGCTCGATCGCACTTCACTGTGCTGCCAGGCGGTATGGCGAGATGCGCGGCGGAGTCTGATCGGGTTCAACTAGCCAAACCTGCCGATCGTCGAAATACCGAAGCAACTGCCGATTATGTTGGGCGTCCATCTCGCGCGCCCACACTACCTGGGCTTTGTCTATGTCCGCGGCGTTGTAGACCCAGTCGTCGAAGGGAGGGTGACCCGGCGCGTACCTGACCACCGCAAGTTGCTTTCCAGGACGGCTCTTCAGATCATCCAGGACGCCGGCGCGCGGAAGGCCCAAACGTTCGGTGCCATACCACATGGTAGGCCAGCGCGGAATCGCGATGCCGAGCGGCGCTGCAAACAGCCGGACTCCGATGAGGATCAGGCAGACAACCGGAATCGCACGCATCAAGGCCCTACCCCATGGCTGCGCGTCGGAACCCCACACGCGCAGGTGGCGCATCGCCTGAAGAAGGAGTACGTACGCTGCCGCGGTAAGCGGCGCGAGATAATGCGCGAAAAGCCAAGCATTCACAGTCAGACCGGCTGCATAAACGGCGCCGGCAATGACCAGGAATCGGACTCGGCGGTCCCGCAGCACCCGCGGAAACATGGCCAATGGCGCCAGAAGGACAACGCCACAGAGGAAGAGCACCGCGACTCCTGCTTTCTGTGCGGTTCTCCTCCCGAATCCGGCCAACGAGCGTGCTTCCCGGAAGTCACCCATTTCCCACTTGACGTAAAACTCGCGCATCAGTTCGTGGCGGTATTCGGGTTGGGGCCGCGGCGATTGCCACAGAAAGACCGGAGCCGACGCGTAGGTCGCTCGATTCACCTGGTAAGGAAGCGTGAGAGCGTTTCCGAAGACTCGGTAATTGTAGTAACCCGTCATCGCAGCGGCAACGAGCGCCAAAGTCGCGGGCGCGAGGGCTCTGCGAAGGAGAACTGCCGGCGGCGGGTGGGCATCCTTGAGCAGCCACCTGGCCAAAGCCCACGCTACCGGTATGCAAACCAATAGTCCTTCATAGGGGCGGCTGTTGGCGAGTATCGCCACGCCCAATACCATCAACAGGCCATGTCGAATTTGTGCGGTGCGTCTGATTCGCGGCAGCGCTCCGAGCACGAGCGCGCCCCCCACGGCCGCGACCGAGCCGCCGTAGTATCCGTCCACCCAGTAGCTGAATAGCGCCAAACGCCCGACCGCGAGCATACCGCCGAAAAGCGCCCATCCTGGAGGCACCCATCCTTGCGCCATCCAGCAAATTGCCGAACACATGATTCCCGTACTAAGTACCACGCCAAACCAGGGCATGCCGGTCAACGCTTCCCCCGCGGCCAGAACCAGCCCTTGTGCCGCGAAATACATAGACATGTAAGTCGGCTTTTGCGTAATGTGGAAGCTTTCGAGGTGCACCCACATGGGATGCGTCGGGTTTGTCAGCCGGCCGGTGGCGAACGTGTTACTGGCCAATTGATTGGCGAACTCGTCGTGGATGAATGGCTGGGGAATGGGAGATAGCGGAAGAATTGCGAGGCGAATCGAAACAGCGGCCAGGGCGACAACCGCGACAGAGAGGCCTCGTCTCCGCGCCAACCGTCCAAGGAACACTTCAGCTTTTGAGAACCACCTTGAGCCGGCGCGCGGCCAGAACAACGCGGCGGCGAAAGCGATCAACGAAGCGCCCGTCTCAATGATAAACAAAGACGGCCCGGCGGATGCCGTAAGCCCTGAGGATTCGATCATGTGGATCGGCCTCGGCAAAAAACACGGGGATGATTCGCGGAGGATCGAATAGACTGCTCGAAGCGGCGTCTATCGAAACTCCGCCGATTTGGTCTCGCCGTGCCTGAAAGCGGCATGATTCGGCCCGCAACCGCAACCGCTGGTGCTTCGCTGACGATCAAGGAGGGGGGGACTGGCGTCAAGACACCAGGCGCGGATTGGTTCATGATCGTGGCTGGCCGGCTTAGCTGGTGTAAGTCGCCAGTTTCGTTCCGACGCTCGTAAATGCGGCGCCGATTTGCGTGGCGACACTGGTCATGCCCGCAGTCGCGGCCAGGGCGATCAAGGCTCCGACGAGGGCGTACTCGATCAGATCCTGGCCGCTTTCGTCCGTCAATGACCTCTTGAGGCCGTCGAGTGTTACGAATACCTTCAAGTACAAGTTGTACATGCGTTGTTTCCTCCGCTGATACCAAAAGCACGTCGGCGGCCATTCAAGGTTGACCTTGCGAATCAGTATTTTGCGCCAGTTGGCCACCTGATGGAGCGCCCGGGCGTAAACGGCTGTTTACAATGGGCGCATCGAGGCGTGTGTCTTCGTGTACATTGAGCGGCAGGCCGCTGACCTGTGGGAACAGGAAATGCAGGTCAGGCGCCCGCCCGGTGACGAACCGCCGCTCTCCGCTCGCTATGGTGAGCAGCGTGCCCTCGGGAAAGCGCGCCTGGATCTCCGACATGAAGTTCCGGTATTCGCCCGCTCCCGTGGGCAGGGGAAAGAGGATGAAGTTCTCCGAACCACTTACAGGAAGCCTGCGCTCGATCCCGGTGTTCCGATGCTGCATCGCAAAGACGTGCCTGCCTTCTGGCAGTTGAACTTCCGGAAACTGAACCGTCCGGTAGCGGGGAAGATAGTATCCGGCGTGCCGGTATCCCAGGAAATGCGAATCAAATCCAACGATTAGAGTATCCAGAGGAATCGTGGCCTCCTGCACGGCTTTTAGAACGCTCTCGAGTTCCGCCTCGAACTTGCGCACCTCGGTGAATGAACAGTACACGGGTGCATAAAGGTAGACCAGGAAATTCACGAGTGCCAGCCCGCCGGCGATGCCGAGCTTAAGCGGCCTCCGCAGTTCCAGCTCCGCATACCACGAGGAAGCCCAGTAACCAAGCCAACCGCAAACGGGCGGGCACAGGATCAGAAGGTATCCGCTGTTCACGAATCTCAGAAAGATGAATGTGAAAAACAAGAGCCCAGGCCCGACCCAGACCCACGTGAACGCCTTGATACGAGGGTCCACGAGACGGGCCCGTCCGAGCGTCCGGAGCGGGAGCATTGCAGCGCATCCGAAGCAGAGCAGATAGATGCCGGCAATGCAGCAAAATCTGACAATTGACGTGGCCGCTGCGGAATTGAAGACGGTCTGCCTTCCTCCGGCCACTTGCCACAAAGACAACAGCGAAGAAGTGTAGATGGCGAGCCCACCGCTCTCCCGAATCATCGGAACCAGCCAGGCGAGCACCGTCAGCGCCAGCGTTCCAAGACCGGCTAGCGCCCGCCCGAGACTGGCCCCGCGGCAGGAGAACAGCAGTAGAGGCCCCAGGAACAGTATCGAGGACGGCCGAAAGCCGGCGGCGATGCCAACCACGATCGCGCCCGGTACGATGAACTCCACCGATCCGCGATTGACGCGCCAACACAGGTATCCGGCGAGGGCGGAGAAGAAAGCTTCCACGATATAGGTGAGCGCAACGGTGCCGTGAAACCAGACCAGAGGCGACAACAGAAAGATGAGCCCGGCGAATCGGGCCGCGCTGGCGTCGAACCAGCTTCGTGTCAGTGCAATGATCATCGCCATGGCGCCACATCCGGCGAGAATGCTGATCGCGACAAACGCTGTGTTCGCATCCTGAAAGATCTCGTTCGCGAGCCTCCCGAGACACACGTACAGGAAGTATCCCGGCGGATGCGGCTGATGAGCGCTCGGGTCGAACCGGTCGAGCGCCAGCGCGAAATTGACCGAATCGACATCGTAGAGGTAATGGCTCCTGAAGGCGACACGGGTGATCGCCATGAGCGAAACCAGCACAACGTAGTCCAGCCAAGCGCGGTATTTCATGGGAATGGCGCTGCAATTGGGAAGCCAGTGCAGGTATCCTCTATGAGGTGGCGATCCGGGTGCCTGGTGTCCACCCCTCAGGTCTCCGCTCGCCGCCAATCGTAAGGAGCCGTTTACACTCCGGCTGAAATATTCTCCGGATTGACACGCCTGTATCGTGCAAGCCGTTCAATTTACGCTCGCTTCTCCAAACGGCATTCGACATGCAAGATACGCGCTCAAGGAGAACGCGGGTATGAAAGACCTTTATCTGAAAACGTGCGTTAAGGCTCACGGCCTGAGAGATCTATTCGCGTCCGAGAGCGGACAGGATTTGATCGAGTACGCACTTGTCGTAGCCCTGATCGCTCTGGCAGCCACAGCAGGCATGAGTGGCATCGCTGGGCAAATAAACGCCGGCTTCACCAGCATCGGCACGAAGATGCAAACGTATACGAGTTGACAGGTCGCATCCGCTCCAGTCCCAACGGGCAACACATGCGCTCAATCACTTGGTGGCCAATACTCCTGTTGATCGCAATCGCGACAGTCATCGACATCCGCAGCCGCCGGATACCGAACTGGCTGGTCATTCCCTATCTGCTTGCCGGGATCATTGTCTCGACCGCAACGTTGGGACTGGCAGGGCTTGGACAGAGCGCTGCCGGCATAGGTCTCGCCGTGCTGGTAACCGGAATTCCGTGCTGGCTTCGCGGGATGGGTATGGGCGACTTGAAGCTGTGCGCGGCGGTGGGCGCCTGGGTTGGAGCGGCTCAGTTGGGCACGGCCCTGGTAGCGACCGGTCTCGCCGGAGGCGTAATGGCGCTGATCTGGGCTGCGAGCCACGGTTCCCTCAAGAGCTCGTTCGATGGCGCGGGGGATCTCATCTGGAGGTGGAACAAAGGCATCCGGCATCCGGTTCCCCGTCTCGACACACCCGGGGCGCGTGCCATGCCCTATGCGCCGGCCATTGCCATCGGAACCTTATTTTCTTTTCTATCGCTTTGAATCCGAACCGCGGACAGGATGCCCAACCTTCTTGACAATTCGACGAAGCTAGAACATCCCGCCACTCCGGGCGGCGCTCTATCTGTTGTCCTCATCGCGCCCAATCCGCAATTGCGGCAGACGCTCTGCAAACTGCTCGACGGCCCGCTCGCGACCCTCTCCCGCACCGTTGCCGAGTACCCGAGTCCCCAGGCTCTCTCGGAATTGAAGCTGTCTGATTTCGACGTAGTCGTCGTCGAACTGGACACCAATGCTGAGCGGGCGCTCGAGTTGATCGAGGCCATTTGCCAAAACGTTTCCGCTACCGTGATGGCCTATTGCGGAAAGAACGACGCGGCCTTGTTGGTCCGTTCGATGCGCGCCGGCGCACGCGATTTTCTGATCGAACCCGTGCTCCCGGGAACAATTGACGAGGCCCTTGCAAGGGCGGCGGCTCGCTGCCAGACTCCTAAGCATAAGAAGGCCCCAGGTAAGCTGGTCACCTTTATCGGAGCCAAAGGCGGAGCCGGGGTTACCATGATCGCCACCAATTTCGCCGTGGCTCTCACCAAAGAATCCGCGGGGAAGGTTGTGATTGTGGATCTGGACCTTGCGCTTGGCGAAGTGGCTCTAAATCTCAACGTTAGTCCAACCTTTTCGATCATGGACGCCATGGCCCACACAGACCGCCTTGACTCGGATTTCCTCTCCACGCTATTGATCCGGCACGATAGCGGCCTGACGGTCCTGGCGGCGCCGGACGTTTACCAGTCTTTCGACCCCCGGGGAAAGAATGCGGCCAAGGTGCTGAGTCTTCTGCGAGAGCAATTTGAATATGTGGTGGTAGATGCCGGTAACGGCGCTGGAGAGATGCAGGATGCCGCATTCGATCTGGCGGAAACGATTTATCTTGTGACCGAAGTGAACATTCCGGCGCTGCGGAACGCCAAGCGCATAACTGCATACGTTACGGCGAAGTTCGGGAATCGCCGTTTGGAAGTGATCCTGAACCGGTTCGATTCCCGAGCCGTCGAGATCGATCAGAACAGCAGCAGAAACGCGCTCGCTCAGCCCGTGAACTGGAGTGTTCCGAACGACTATGTCGCCGTCCGCCGGGCTCAGAACAGCGGCGACCCGCTCGCCAAGGAGGATTCGCCGGTATCGAGAGTCTTATTCCAGATGGCCCGGGCAGCTTGCGGCAAGGCTGTCGAACCGGAGAAGAAGATCAAGAAGAAGTTCAGCTTTTTCGGCTAGTTGCTTAAGCAATTCCCGCCGGCACGGAAGGATGGGAGGTCCTGAAATGGAAGTTCTCGATTTCGAAGATTTTAAGGCAAAGCTGCACAAGACGCTGATCTCCAAGATTGATCTTGAGAAATTGGCCTCGGTCGACAGCGGAAGGGCCCGGCTGGCCGTAGCAACCATGGTTCAGGAAATCGTCGTCAGCGAAAGGGTGCCGCTGAGCGCCGGCGAAAAGGAAAGGGTTGAGTCCGAAGTGCTCGATGAAGTCTTCGGCTTGGGCCCGCTCGAAACGCTCTTGAAGGACCCGACGATCTCCGATATTCTCGTCAACAATCCGCGTACGGTTTACGTGGAATCGAGAGGCATGCTTCGGAAGACGTCCGCGATGTTTCGCGACGACCGTCATTTGATGCAGGTGATCGATCGCATCGTGTCCAGGGTGGGAAGAAGAGTTGATGAATTGTCGCCCATGGTTGATGCCAGGCTGCCGGACGGCTCTCGCGTCAACGCAATCATACCGCCGCTGGCGCTTGACGGACCGTGCATGTCCATCCGCCGTTTCGGGAGCGGGCCCGTCGCGGCGGAGTCGCTGGTAAAGCTGAACAGCATCTCTCCCGGAATGCTGCAGATCCTGGCGGCTGCCGTCAAGGCACGCATCAGCATTCTGATCTCCGGTGGCACCGGAGCCGGAAAAACCACGTTCCTGAACATCCTCTCCGGCTTCATTCCTGAAACCGAGCGGCTGGTGACGATTGAGGACGCCGCCGAACTGCAACTGCAGCAGGAGAATGTGGTGCGTTTGGAAACGCGGCCGCCTAACGTGGAGGGGCTGGGCGCGGTTCGTCAAAGACAGCTTTTGATCAACAGTCTACGAATGCGGCCGGACCGGATCATTATCGGCGAAGTTCGCGGTGACGAAGCATTTGACATGCTGCAAGCCATGAACACAGGACACGAAGGCTCAATGGCGACCATCCACGCCAACACGGCGCGGGACGCCATCTCCAGGCTGGAGTCCATGGTGGCCATGGCAAGCGTAAACCTGCCTGAGCGTTCGGTTCGCCAGCAGATTTCCTCCGCCATCAGCGTCATCGTCCAGGTCTCGCGTATGACGGACGGATCGAGGAAGGTGGTCAATATATCCGAGATCACCGGCCTCGAGGAAAACGTTATCACGATGCATGATCTCTTTAACTTCGAGAGGAAAGGCATTGGGCCCGACGGGAAGGTCATCGGATCATTCCAACCGAGCGGCATCCGGCCGCATTTCCTTGAACGATTACGCGTGGCCGGCATCAATCTGCCGGGTGAGCTTTTTGAACGCTCGGAGAGGTAATCCGGCTGGGGGAGGCAGAAATATGTGGCTTACGATCGCGGCAGTTTTCCTGGGCGTCTTCACCATCTCCGTTTTAGTAATCACGGCGAAAACCGACCGCCGTTCGAAGAAGGTGCAAGCAAGGCTTTCCGCTCTGGAGGCTCAGAGCGCACCGAGGTCAGACGAACAACTGCCCGCCGACATTCGACGAGAGGAACGCGTCAGCCGGATCGCCTGGATGAACCCGTGGTTGAACAAGATAAACGTCGCGGCATTTCAGATGCTTCTCTACCAGGCGGATGTGAAATCGTCGCCCGGAACTCTAGTCATGGTGTCGCTCGCGGCGTGGGCTGGAGCAGGCTGTGTCCTGTACCTGCGGACACAAGAGGCGCTGACCTCACTCGCCCTATCGGCGGCTGCCCTGCCGCTGCCGCTTGCCTATGTTCTGCGGAAACGCGCAAAGCGATTTCTCGAGTTCGAGCAAAAACTGCCCGAGGCTCTCGACATGATGGTCAGCGCTCTTCGGGTCGGGCACGGTCTGATCACGGCGATTCACTCGGTGGGCCAGGAGGTAGCCGGGCCGGTTGGGCGGGAATTCCGTAAGTGCTTCGACGAACAAACCTTTGGTATTGACCTGCGGACCGCCATGTTGAATCTCGCCGGCAGAGTCCCCGTTCAGGACGTCCGTATTTTCGTCGCAGCCGTCTTGATACAGAAGGAAAGCGGGGGAAATCTTGCCGAAGTGTTGGAAAAGGTAGCTGTCACGACCCGTCAGCGGTTTCGAATGAAGAAGCAGATCATGGTCCACACGGCCCAGGGACGGGCAACCGGTTGGGTGCTCTCTCTTCTTCCAGTGGTGCTCGGGCTGGCTATGTACGCCGTTCACCCGGAAGGAATCAGCGTTCTATGGACGCGGCCGATCGGCCGGAAAATCCTGCGAGCCGCAATCGTTATGGAAGCCGTCGGGTCTTTCGCCATACGGAAGATCGTCCAAATTCGAGTTTGAGAGTCGCTTTATGGCACCTGCTCTTCTCGCATTCATAGCGGCCTTTCTGCTGATCTCGAGCGTGGGCCTTCTGGTGTTTTATCGCCAGGACACGCTCGACAAACTGCTGAATGCAGTTCTGAACCGTTCGAACGACCGGCTCCTGCGCAGTATCTCGGTAGAGCAGCCTGGAGCAAGAATCGAGAAACTTGTTGAGCCATTTCAGAAAATACTTCCCCGGAGCCCACAGGAAGTATCGGCGCTCCAGAAGCGGCTCATTCGAGCAGGCTATCGCGAACAGGCGTACGTGAATATTTTCTACGGCGCAAAAGTCCTGGTCCCATTGCTGCTGTGTCTATTGGCCACAATTACACGGGTCTATACGATAGGCCCGATGTTTGTGTACCCCGTCGTTCTAGGGCTTGGCTTTCTCCTCCCTGATTTTTGCCTGGACCGTCTCATCTCGAGGAGAAAAATGGAACTTGCCCTCGGACTGCCCGAAGCACTGGATCTGATTGTGATCTGCATTGAAGCGGGGTTGAGTCTGGACAAAGCGGTGTTGCGCGCCGCTGAAGAGCTCCGCCTGAGTCAGCCGGACATCTCCGACGAACTGAACCTCGTATGCCTGGAGCAACGGGCCGGACGTCCGCGCGCCGATGCCTGGAAGACTCTTGCCGAAAGAACCGACGTCGAAACAATTCGCTCTCTTACAGTAATTCTGATTCAGGCCGATAAGTTTGGCAGCAGTGTCGGAAAGACTCTACGGGCTCATTCCGAATCGTTGCGCGTACGCCGTCGCCAGGACGCGGAAGAGAAGGCGGCACAGACCACCGTGAAATTGGTGTTTCCGCTGGTCTTGTGCATTTTCCCCTCGTTGTTCGTAGTTACGCTTGGCCCTTCAATGATCGTGATGTTCGAAGGTTTCGCGAAGTTCTTGAATTAACGAACGCTTCAAATGGGAAGCAACTTTAGAAAAAAGGAGAAGACTATGACTGATACAACTATGATTCAGATGATCGCGGGTATCTGTTTTGCCATGCTTTTGGGTGTGCTAATCCAGCGCCGGCGCAAGAAAGCGTCTTGAATCTTCGGGAGCGGCGGGGCGGGTTGCGGCACGGAAGCGGCTGCTTCGCGCCCCGGCGGGTCCCATGCTGGTTAGTAGGGACGGTTGAGCAAAGCAGCGGAGCGGAGGAATCCGTGCAAGTGGAGCCAATAGCATTGGGAGAAAGAAGGAAGCCGAAGCGAGCGCTCTGCGCTTTCAATTGCACACGCGAGTCCTTCCTGGGAATGTCAGTCACGCCGGCGGATACACTTCTGAGGCGTCTCAGGGGGTTGCTGAGTTGCGAAAGACTGAAGTCCGGTGACGGCCTGTGGATGACTCCCTTGCCACGCATTCGTACGGTCAGTACGTTGTTTCCGATCGACTTAATCTGCCTGGACGGCATGAATCGCGTGACCGGACTTGTGGAGAATATTCAGCCCTTCCGTGTCTTGCCGGTCAGGCCTGGCTGCGTCAGCTTTCTTGAGCTTCCACTCCGCGCAATCCATTACTCTCACACTCAGCTTAACGATGAATTACTGATCTGCGCAGCGGAAGACATGGAAACGTGGCATCGGGCTCAGGCCCAAAGACGGTGTCTCCTCATGAGATATGGAGTTCAGGAGGGAGCTTGATTCGTTTGCTGAGCGGTCTTGTCAAGCTGCGGGGCGCAAATCCGAAGGACCCGCGGCGTGCGGCGAGGGCCGCCGACCCCTCGTCGCTTGTTTACTATTGGGACGGCTCCGCTCCGAAGGGCGACGGGGTGCGGGACATCAGCCAGACAGGCGCTTATATTTGTACTCGGCAACGCTGGGACATCGGGGAGATCGTCACACTGATGCTACGGCGGCGGGGGATTGCGAATTCGGAGGAAGCGAGCGGTCCGCCGGACCGGTCCGCATGCATTCCGTGCCGCGTTGTGCGGCATGGCGACGACGGCGTGGGGGTTGAGTTTGTGTTCACAACGCCTGGGGAGAAGACGAACCTGCTCGATTTCGTTAAGGCGATACCGAATGAGCGCAAAAGAACCCGGCTCGATGCGCCGGAAAGCGGCCAGGCGCTTGTCGAGCTCGCGTTGCTCGTCCCGCTGCTGTTTCTTCTAGTTGTAAACATTGTCAATTTTGGGGGATTCTTCTTCGCCTGGATTACCGTCGCGAATGCGGCACGCGCCGGAGCTGAGTACGGTACCAGGGCGGGCGCCACGATTGGCTCTCCATCGCCCGCGACGCACGCCCAGATATCCGCGGTTGTCGCCAATAACATTTCGTCTCTCCTGAACAAGGCCACCCTGGCAGTCCGCGTCTGCACGAACAGGAATTCCGTGATTGCATGTACGGGAACGGGAACGGGTCTGACGCCGGCGGATCCGGAGCCTCTGTCTTATGTTCTGGCAGCCATTGATGTGACCTATACATACCAACCCTACATTCCCTTGTTTGAGTTTCCCAGCCTCGGAATCCACGCCACCCTTCCGCCAACCGCCATTCATCGGAAGAGCGTGATGAGAATGCTGCAATGAAGGCCGGGAAGCGTTTCGGGCCGGTAAGCGGCCAAGCTCTCGTGGAGTTCAGCCTGGTTGCCCTTCTAACGCTCGTGATGCTCCTGGGTGTGGCCGAAATGTGTCGAATGTTACTCGTCTATGTGGCTGTGGCTAACGCCGCGGGCGCCGGCGTCCGTTACGCAACCCTTCACGGCAGCAGCCGGACCGGTTCGGGCGTTGATGGCCCAAGCGGTCCGGCGAATAATCCCCCTGAGGTTTCGACCGTGATCAAAAGCTTTGCAGGCACCGGACTGCTGGATACGAACAACCTGGAAATAGCCGTGGCTTATCCTGAGGCATCAAACGCTCCAGGCAAAACCGTCGATGTAACCGTTGTGTACCCGTACGATCGCTTCTTGAGATATTTTTCACTGAACGTACGCCTCGGGAGTAAGGCGCAAGGGGTCATTGTCTTTTGATCGCATCCGCCAGAAGAAGAGATCGACAGGCGGGGCAGATGGTCACCGTCCTGGTTGTCGCCATGAGTATCTTCCTGATGGGGGCCCTCGGGCTTGCGATTGACGGCGCGCAAATGTACGCACACTGGCAGATGGCTCAGACGGCGGCGGATGCAGGCGCGCTCGCCGGAATGATGAGCATCATGAATGGGACCAACGCCACCTCCCCCTACCCGTTCGGAACCGGGAGTCCGCCCGCTTCCTTCACCTGCTCTACCACCGATAGCCGAACTCCCTGTGTCTACGTGAGAAACAACGGATTCGGCTCGACCGCCGCCGATACCGTTACCGTGAGCTTCCCGGTCAGTGTGGCAGGCGCCTCGCTTTCTTCCGACTTCGTACCGGCAATCATGGTCACCGTGCAGCGGACGCGTCAAACAGGCTTGATCCGCTTTCTGGGACCGGCGACGTCCAGCGTTACGGCAAAAGCCAATGGAGGTATCGCCAGTACTGTTGGCCCTATCCCACTACTGGTAACTCACCCGACGCTCGCGGACGCGATCTCTACTGGAGCCGGTTCGCTGAGGGTTTGCGGCGGCACGAACAGGAGTATTCAGATAAATTCCAGCAGCGCAACGGCTGCGACGTCCGCCGAAGCGGATTTGAGCCACGCAGGGCCCGCCGATTCCGGTGATTGCTCTGCCGGCACTGGCGCTGATTTCGGCGTTTTTGGGGGACCTGCGGCAGCACAAGCGGGTATTTCCCTGGGTTCAACGGGCCACTATCGTCAGCCCTCTTCACCGGTCACTGATCCATATGCCGGCGTCGCCGCTCCAGCGGTGCCTGCGGTCCACCCGGCGATAACAGCTCTGGCAGACGGCGTTAGCGGATGTCCGGCGGCCCCGAAGAAGGCATGCAAACTTTACTCCCCGGGTCTCTACACGGGTGGTATCGACGTCAAGAACGAGACCGCCGTATTCAAGCCCGGGCTCTACTACATTGACGGTGGCGGCTTCAAGCATAACGCTAACGGGCACTCGGTCATGTCCACCGGGTTTGCCGACGACCCAGACACGGGGCAGGGCATGGTTGTTTACAACACTGGCATTGGAATACTCGATTTCGGTGCAAACAGCTCGGCGAACCTGGTCGGATCCGCCAACGCGTCCGTCTACAAAGGACTGTTGTTCTTCGAAGACCGAAACGCTGTGGCGCAAACCCACGCCTTAAGCGGTGGTGGTGGAATTGTCCTCACCGGATCGCTCTATCTGACCAACCCGGCCGCCACCATGCTCGCCGATGCCAGCCACTACCAAGGTCTAAGCTTGGCCGGGAACTCTACCATTCAGATAAACGGGCTGATTGTTGTCGGCACGCTTTCCACCGGCGGCACGGCTAATGTTACTTTCAATCTTGCTGGAGCGCCGTGGTTGAATACCAGATCGGCAGCTCTGGTGAAATAGCCCTGCGAATGCCGCATGGAGCCCAAGTGTCAAGCCAGTCGTACAACGTTGGGGCGCATGTCCACCGGAGCTTACAGTCCAGTGTGATAAGTGGCTCTTTTCAAAGTGCCCGTGTTTGGGCATCGAATTGCCACGCAAAGCCATATGAACCGGCGATTGTTGATGGTCTTCACCTGTGCGCTCCTCGCCGCTGTTTGCGTCAGTTACCTGGTTTACCGGATGGTGAGCGGTCAACCCTCCGCGGCTGCGGCCCAGCCAGTTGTACAGGTTGTTGTCGCCGCCCGGGACCTTGAGACCGGCACTCTTATTCGGGAGGTTGACGTGAAGTCCGCGAGTTGGACCGTGCCGATACCGAAGCGCGCCATTCTGCAAAGGGCCAACTCTGTAGGCCGGGGTGTTGTGGCCAAGATCTACGAAGGGGAGCCGATAACGGAGGACCGGGTCGCCGCGATAGGTTCAGGGGCCGGTCTCGCGGTGACGATCCCTCCCGGGATGAGAGCGTGCGCGGTCAGGGTGAACGAGGTCGCGGGCCTTGCGGGATTTGTGATACCAGGCATGCGTGTCGATGTCTTGATCACAGGAGTAAGGCCAGGTACAACCGTCCCACGCGGACCGGAGGCGAGGACTCTTCTCCAGAATATTCAGGTCCTTTCCGCCGGCGCGAACTTTCAGAAAGACGACCAGGGGAAGCCGCAACAAGTGCAGGTCGTAAACCTCATGGTCACGCCAAGCCAGGCCGAAATTCTCAGTTTGGCGAGCGAAGCTCACGTCCAATTGGTATTACGGAATCCCATGGATCGAGAGATCTCAAGACCGCCGGGGACTATGATGGCCGAACTGTACGGCGAATTGAGGGCGCCGATTCCGGGTGAGACCGCAAGCCCATCGGATGGCCGGCCCGTGAGGAGACCGCCCTTAAGGCACCCAAGGGAGAAGGGGCCCGCGGGAGGGCAAGATGACATCGTTCGAATGCCTCATGCGATTGAGGTATTCAATGGGTCCAAGCGCACTGAAACTCTATTCAAGCGTGTCACGGAAAAGCCATGAGAGCCAGTTCGCGAAGGAATCTGTCAGCCGCCGCAATCTGTTTGTTTGGACCCTGCTTGGCCTATGGGGCGGAGCTGCCGGGTGCGGCGAGCCCTGCTGCGAAGATACAGAGCAGCCGCGAGGATCCGGAGACCATTTCCATCACTGTTGGGCTGTCGCGGCTCATAAGCAGCGTCGCGCCCATGCAACGCGTCTCCGTCGGTTCAAGCGCCGTGGCGGAGGCGACTGCTATCAGTCCGAAGGAGGTACTGCTTAACGGAAAGGCGCCCGGAGCTACCAACCTTATTCTTTGGCTTGAGGACGGAAGCAGGCTGTTCTACGACGTTACCGTTCAGCCCAGCCGTTTCGCGGCCGCTAGCCGCGTGGAAGCCATGGAGCGGCAGGTGGAAGCCATCTCCCGCCAAATATCAAGAGAACTCCCAGGCGGGACAGTGAATGTGAGCTTCGAGGGAGAGGTGGTGTTCCTCCGCGGGCGGGTGAAGACGCTGACCGACGCGAATCGCGCTGCCGCCATCGCTACCACAATGGGGAAGTTCGTGAATCTGCTGTACGTGGATGTGCCTCCACCCGAAGCGCAGATCCTGCTGCGCGTCAAGTTCGCGAGCGTCGACCGGAGCGTCAGCACCCAACTCGGAGTCAATATATTTAGTACCGGCGCCACCAACACCGTTGGATCGATCACCACGCAACAGTTCTCACCGCCGGCGTTGTCGGTGACTCAGGGCAAAGGCACGGCCACGCTCTCCGACGCGCTCAATCTTTTCTTCTTCAGGCCCGACCTGAATCTGGGCGCCGTGATCGAAGCGCTGCAGGTGAAAGGGTTGCTTCAGGTACTCGCCGAGCCAAATCTACTGACTCTGAACAAGACGCAAGCCAACTTTCTGGCCGGTGGAGAGTTTCCCTTTCCCACCGTACAAAATGCGAGCGCGGGGACCGGTCCCACGGTCTCCATTCAATTCCGCGAGTTTGGAGTGCGCCTCAAGTTTCTACCGACCATCACTCCCCGCGGAACCATCAACCTGCAGGTCGCGCCCGAGGTTAGCGCGCTCGATTTCACGAACGGCCTGTCTGTGAGCGGCTTCAACGTCCCCGCACTCAGCGTACGAAAACTGAGCACCGAGGTGGAATTGAGCGAGGGTCAGAGCTTCGCAATAGGGGGCCTGATCGATAACAGACTGAGCCAAACGCTGGAGAAGATCCCTTTTATCGGCGATATTCCAGTGTTAGGAAAGCTATTCCAGTCCAAATCGGAGAGAAAGCAGAACACGGAGCTGATCGTGATCGTTACACCCGAACTGGTTCGCCCGATCCCGGCTGGGCAGCCGGTTCCTGGTGTGCGGAACCCGGAGAAGTTTCTCGAACCGAACACGGGCAGGGAGATGAGAACTCCCGGGATGGCTATCACCGGGTCCGTTGCGTTACGAGCGCCGGCGGAAGCCATGCCGTTTGAGAGCCTGGTGCCGCTTTCGCAATCAGACCCTGCGGGCAGGCCACACGAGCAACCGCCCACGAAAGCGCCTCCGTCGGCGCCGCCTGCGCCGGAAACGCCCGCCGTTCCGAACCCTCCCGATCTGGCGCGTACATCGCCAAGCCCGGAACCGCCCGTCGATTCCACCCCGCTCCCTGCTCCGCCAGTGGAGCAACAGACGGAAGAATCCTCCACGCCCGCGCCGGCTTCTGCTGTTACGCCGGATCCAACTGAGTCTGCCGCTGCAAATGCGACGAACCTTCAACTAACCGTACAGGCCGGCTCGTTTTCGAAAAAGGGCAACGCTGAGCGCCTGGCAGGAGTGCTCCGGAACAGAGGCTACGAGGCGACCCTGTCGGACCAGATCGACCGCGGGCAACGCACTTGGCACGTCGTCCGCCTCGGCCCATTCCGATCGCGCGACGCTGCCTCGAAGGCTGCATCCGATCTGCGGGCAGTCCACGAAATCGTCGCCACTATTCGCCCCGTTCTTCCCTCACGCTTCTAGACCGAAGTTCCAGGCACCTTAAAGCGCAAGTACCTGATCATATGAGTGCAGCTTTGGCTCCTTTGTCGGAGAGGCGGTAGCGGTAGCTTCGTCCGATCCGTTCGAGCAGGCTATGGGCTTTCATCTTGCGAAGGTCGTAGCGGAGTTTGAGTGAGGGTGTAGGCACCGGCGGACAGGCCGAAGGTGGCGAGGATGGTTTGATGGATCTCGGCGGAACGCCATCCGTTGAGTTGCGTGCCTCCGTATAGCAGTACATCCATCAGTCGCATCATCCGGGTGTCGTGGATCTTGATGCCGGCGATTTTGGTTTTGCCTGACCACATCAACTCCGAGCGTCAACCCGCCGCGAACGTCGGCTTTCGCCGCGCCTCAGACTCCCGCTCCCAGCCGAAAGCCAGCTTCAACAACGTCGCTTCGCTCCAGGCCAATCCAAAGAACGACAGCCCGACCGGAAGGCCGCGGTAAAATCCCGCCGGCACGGTTATGTGAGGATAGCCCGCGACCGCGGCCGGCGTCGTGCATCCGCCGGTATCGCGGTCGCCGTTCACATGATCGATGAACCACGCGGGTCCGGACGTCAGCGTCACAAGCGCGTCCAGCTTGTGCTTCGCCATGACGGCGTCAATGCCTTCCGTTCGCGACAAGCGGAGGCAATCAGCGCGAGCCTTCAGATACCTCGCCTCCGTAAGCGGACCTTTCGCTACGGACCGCACGAGCAATTCCTGCTCGAAGAACGGCATCTCACGATCGCGATTCTTCTCGTTGAACACAATCAGATCCCCAAGCGACCGCACCGGACTGCCATCCGGCAGTCGCTCCAGATAACGGTTCAGCCCGTCCTTGAATTCGTAGTGCAACACCTCCATCTCAGGGCCCTCCATCTGGCCGTGTGTGTGAAGGTCGGCTGGGTCAATGACCTCCGCACCCGCCTTTTTCAGTATGTCGACGCAAGTGTTGAGGAAACGATCGAGCGGCGCATTACTCTCGAAAAATCTTCGTGCGATGCCCAGTCGCGCGCCGCGAAGGCCGCGCGGGTCGAGAGACCGCGTATAGTCCTGAGGTATGTCCGGGCCAAGCATGGCGTTGAGCACAAGGGCGGTATCGCGAACCGTGCGGCACATTGGACCGGCGGTGTCCTGGCTGGCGGAGATCGGGATGATTCCCAAGCCTCTAAGGAGTCCCACCGTGGGCTTGATACCCACGATGCCGTTGATCGAGGAAGGGCTCGTCACGGATCCGTCAGTCTCGGTCCCGATGGCCGCGGCGCAAAGGCTCGCGGCTGCCGCTACGCCCGAACCCGAGCTCGATCCCGAGGGACTGTGGTCGAGCGCGAAGGGGTTGCGGGTTTGGCCGCCGCGCGCGCTCCATCCGCTGCTCGAATGAGTCGAGCGGAAATTCGCCCATTCGCTGAGATTCGTCTTTCCGAGGACGAGAGCGCCCGCGGCGCGCAGACGCCTCACCACGAATGCGTCCTGAGGAGCGCGCCATTCCGCCAGCGCCAGGGATCCCGCCGACGTACGCATGCGGTCGCCGGTATCGATATTGTCCTTAACCAGGATCGGAATACCGTGCAGCGGGCCGCGGATACGGCCGTCCTTGCGCTCCCGGTCCAACTGCGCGGCGAGAGCCATCGCATCCGGATTCACTTCAATCACCGACGCGAGTTGCGGACCCTTGCGATCCACGGCCTCGATGCGATCGAGGTACAACTCCGCCAGGCGCGTGCACGTCCACTTCCCGCTGTTGAGACCGGCGGCGATGTCGGCGAGGCTGATGCCGTCTAATTCAAAATCGGCCGTGGACTTCGAGCATGCCGCTTCGACCGCGGCCGCGCCCGCAGCCGAAAGGAACGAACGCCGCTTCATGTTCAAGCTCACGGATACGTCACGTAAAACGGCGAGACCCAACCAATCTCCGGATCGCCATCGGGATTCTCCGGATCACGCTGAAATACGCGCACGTAGTAGTATGACCTTCCCGCCTTCGTATCGTTGTCGCGGAACTTCAGCGTGGCCGTGGGGCTCATCGGACGCGTCGTGAACACATACTTGCCATCCTTTATGACGTCGGCCCGTAGGATCGTGTCAGGCGCATTGACGCTCGCTTCAATAAGAGGCGCGCTGCCGCCCGGCGCGGCGAACTCCTCGCCGGGCATGTGTCCATCCGCCGTGACCTTTAGAATGATCTCGTCGCTTGCCGCGTACGTCCGGCGCGCGTACATGCCATCGAGGATTCCTGCGCGGTCCTCGGTGAGCGCCCAGACGGCCGCCCAGCTATTGTGCGTCGAGCCGTGGTCGCTGAACGACACAAACCCGTAGACATTGCCCTTGGCGAGCGCGTCCTGCGCGAAGTGACCCGGCTCGTCCACCTGCGTGGGTCCGCGTTTCTCTTTCTCTGGCGCACGGAAGGATTCGTAACTGCCCCGGCAGCCCTGGTACATTTCGAGCAAACAGTCGAAGCGCGCGTTCGGCCAATTGAAATCCGCCAGCGGGCCCGCTCCAAAAGTGTGCGGAACGATCACGGATTTTTGCCCCTTCTGCGTGAAGACGTTCGCCTCCATCCACCGCCACAACTCAGGCGGCAGGTTGTCGTCGCTCTTCCTCTCGCGGTCGATCATGCGTAGCGGCGCGCCGCGCTTCAGGAACAAAATGTTCCGATGCCCCGCCGGTCTCTGCATGCTGTGCTCGTAGCTGTAAACGCCGGTGAACACAGGCGAGTGCGTCATCAGATCGACCGTCTTCTGAACCGTCCACCACTGATAGTCGCGAAGCCCGTCGGGCCAACGCCCGCCAAGGACCTCGTTGTGGTCGGCCGTGCCCAGCCAGTCGAGTTGCGCGGCGTCCATGGCGTAACGGTAGGTATCGAGCACCGAGCCATCGACGCCGCTGTGGCCACGGATGTCCGTGTGCCTGTGGGCGTCACCCATCAACAGCTTGTAGGTCTTGCCCGCGACGGTCATCGAGTGGCGCGGACGCTGAGCGGGGCGCGAACCCGGTGACGGCAGCGCGGCGTCCGCGAACGCGGGAGCCGGCGGCGCGCTCCCCTTCGGAATTGTGGAAACGTAGACGTTGTAGTGGAGCGCATGGGCTTGATCGGTGGGGACGTTGGTTTCGGATCGTCCGTCGCTCGCGTAGGCAGTCTCGATCGCGCCCGATGCGTTTCTTGCGAGCGACGCATGCTGCGAGTTGTGCCCCGAGCTTTGCGCGAAACGGTAAGGCAGCGACCATGCGGAGCCGCTCAGGCGCGTTGCGTAGAAATGATAAATTTCGTTGGGCCGCGTGGAGGTCCAATGCCGGAAAACCAGAACCAGCGCGCCGCTTCCGTCGAAGGCGAGGTGCGGCAGTTCGGCGTAGCGCGTCATGCGGCCGGTCAGGACCGGAGCCAGATCGGCCGCGGTGTTCTGCACGCGGCCGTTTGCGTACGTTCGCAGGCCCAGTTTGCGCGAATGGTGCAGACCCATGCTGCCGGGTGCGGCGCTTGAGCGCGAAAAATCCTTACCCCAATTCTCTCCGCCCTCGTCCCAAGCCACCCAGACGCGGTCTTCGCCGTCCACGGCCACGGTCGAATGAAACTGCGCCGCGCTTTCGGTGGTGATGGCGACGGGCGCGCTCAGTTTTCGTCCGTCGAACGAGCGCAGAAAGACATCATAGTTGCCTGCCTGATAGGAATCCCACGAGATCCACGCGACGCCTCGCCTGTCGAGCGCAACGGCGGGTTCCCAATCGTTCGCGCCGCTGGTCGAAACTTTTATTTCCGGACCCCACCGCTTACCGGTGAGGCGTCGCAGGTAGATGTCTGACTGACCGTCGCGGAACGATTGCCAGACGACGGTTACCTGGCCTGCGGCGTCCGACACCGCGCGAGCGTTGAAATCGCCGAATGGGGCTCGGGTCAGGCGCTCGGGCTTCGACGCTTTGCCGTCGGCCGATACTTCGGTGGCATGCAATTCGAAGTTGCCGTCGGACTGCCCGGACCATACCACCAGCGCGCCGGTTCCCCTCGCGGCTACAGCGGGAGAGTAGTGATCCCAGTTGCCGTCCGCGAGTTCCGTGGCCGCGCTCCAGGCTCCGCCGGGTGGCTTTCGCCGCACGAGCACGCGGTCGGCGTCCTTGTCGTTCCATTCGATGAATGCGGCGAAGGCCGCGCCATCGGATGCGTAAGCGATCGAGGGCCAGTCGGACTGCTTGCCAGGATCGCTCGCGCGTTCGCCGGGAAGTTCGCCGGCGATCGCGGCGGGCGCGAGGGTGAGCACTACCGCGGCTTCGGGATTCGGCTCCGCGCTCTTTTTCGCGCCCTTCTTTTTCTGGCCATCGGTGTTCTTTCCCTGCGCGGCAAGCGGCGGCGTGCAAACTGAGATTGCCAGGACGAGTGCGGCGAAACGGCGTATCATGAGGGTGATAGTATCATTCGTACACAGGATTCCGCCATGTTCCGAACACTTCAATTCACACTTCCGATTTTCTTCGCGGCGTCGGTGTTCGCCGCCGCTCCCCTAGAGTGCCTGATTATCGATGGACAGAACAATCACAAATGGCAAGAGACCACGCCGATCCTCAAGAAACAACTTGAGGAGGGAGGACTGTTCGCGTGCGACGTCGTGACATCCCCGCCCGCAAAGGGCGATTTCAGCGGCTTTAACCCGGACTTCGCGAAGTATCCGGTGGTGGTTTCGAACTACAACGGCGAGCCTTGGCCGCAGGCCGTCATGGACAACTTCGAGAAGTTCGTCCGTAACGGCGGCGGCTTCGTGAGTTATCACGCGGCCGACAACGCATTTCCCGAGTGGAAGGCGTTCAATCAAATGATCGCGCTCGGCGGATGGGGCGGGCGCGACGAAAAATCGGGGCCGATGGCCCGTTTCCGCGACGGCAGGCTGGTGGTGGAGGCGAAGCCGGGAAAGGGCGGCCACCACGGACAGCGGCATGAATACCAGATTGCGACCCGCGACGCTCAGCATCCCATCATGAAAGGAATGCCTCGGCTTTGGATGCACGCGAAGGACGAATTGTACGACAGCATGCGCGGTCCCGCGGAGAACATGCACGTCCTTGGAACAGCGCTGTCAAAAACCGAATTCGGCGGCACAGGTGAGCACGAACCACTGCTCTTCACCGTCAAGTATGGAAACGGGCGGGTCTTTCACACCATGCTTGGGCACGACATGGAAGCGATGAACTGCACCGGATTCATGGTAACTCTGCGGCGCGGAACCGAATGGGCGGCCACAGGGAAAGTGAAGCAGAAACTCCTGCGGGATTTGCCGTCGGCGGATCGGGTTGCCACCCGCTGAGATGGGACGGAGTCTGATCGCCGCCGGGTTGTTGCTGGTCTGCATCGGGTTATTTATGACCATCGGAGAAAAGTGGCCAGTGCGCCTCGGTAGGCTGCCGGGCGACATCGAGATCCGCGGCAGAAACTCCGTATTCTATTTTCCCGTTGTCACGTGTCTCGTGGTGAGCGCCGTGCTGACGTTTGGGATGTGGCTGTTCGGGAAGCGCTGATGATTACCGCAAACGGCCCATGTGTTGGAGCGGCCAGTAGACGAAGACGGCTTTGCCGTAGATGAAACCGCGCTCCACGGTCCCCCAGGCCCGGCTGTCGTTCGAAGAACTGCGATGATCGCCCAGGACGAAGTATTGCCTCTCGCCGATCTCCGTCGGCGGGTACGAGACACGGTCGCGGTATTCCTGTGGAACGTACGGCTCGTCGATTTCTCGGCCGTTGACCAGGACCCTGCCAAGATCGATTTCGACGGTATCGCCTGGTACGGCGACAACACGTTTAATATAGGACTTGGACCGGTCGAGCGGAAACCAGAACACCACCGTGTCGCCGCGCTCGATCGCTCCGACGCGGTAGGTGAACTTATTGATGAAGATTCGTTCCTGGTCCGTGAGCGAAGGCATCATGCTGGTGCCTTCCACCTTTACCGGCTGGTAAACGAAGACGATCAGGATGAACGCCAAAAGGACGGACAGCAGCAGGTCGCGCAGCCAGAACAACAAGCTTGAGACCGCCGATCTGGATGCCGAAGATGTTTCAGGGCCGGGTTGTTCCACTTTGATGTGCCTTTCTCATCTTATGCCATCCGAAGCGCCGCGAACAGTTCTGGTGCTACCGGCTTTGAACGAGGAAGCGGCGATCGGGCGTACGCTCGACCGGGTTCCCAAAGGCCTGTACCGCCAGATTCTCGTAGCCGACAATGGTTCGACCGACCGGACCGCGGAAGTGGCGCGAGCGCATGGCGCGACGGTGGTTTTCGAGGCGGAACGCGGATACGGCGCGGCCTGCTTGCGCGCCGTCGGTGCGGCCTCGCCGGATACCGAAATCGTGGTTTTCATGGATGCCGACGCGAGCGACGAACCCGCCGAGGCTGCCCTGTTGATCGCTCCTATCATGGAGGGACGCGCGGATTTCGTGATCGGTTCCAGGGTGCTGGGGAACGCGGACGCCGGTGCTCTACAGCCGCACCAGAGGTTTGGAAACTGGCTGGCGACGCTGCTGATGCGCATCATTTATGGCCACCGGTATACGGATCTGGGTCCGTTCCGGGCGATCCGCGCGTCGTCGTTGCGGACGCTCGGCATGTGCGACCGCAATTACGGGTGGACCGTCGAGATGCAGATCAAGGCCCTTCGCCACAGGCTGCGCGTGATGGAGGTGCCTGTGACTTACCACTGCCGCATCGGTGTTAGTAAGGTGTCCGGCAATTTGAAAGGGAGCGTCCTCGCGGGAATCAAGATTATCTGGCTTGTGTTTCGTTTGGCGGTTTTGCGGTGAGTGAACGTACTCGGGCGTTGAAGTACCGGGGATCGTCGGGGACGGCAACGGCGCTCTTGCTTGCGCTGAAGGAAGCCGTCGTCCTCAGAACGAAAGCTTCAGTGCAAGTTGCACGACTCGCCAGCTCTCGCCGTTCTGGTTCGTGGTTGCCGAACTCGCTGTCGAGAGTGTAACGCAACACGCTTGCCCAAATAGGCCGGACGTGATCGCCGGGCTGCCAACGCTCGCGTCGCGCGGATTGCGGAAGTTCGGATGGTTCAAGGCGTTGAAGAACTCCGCGCGGAAAACCATCTTCACTCGCTCCGTGAACTGGAAACCCTTGGTCACGCCTGCATCCAGGTTCCAGTAGCTCGGTCCCTGGAAAACGTTACGGCCAATCCCAAGCTCTCCGGGCGCGGGAAACGTAAATGCCTCCGCATTCGGAAAGTAAACCGGTCCCCGCACCCCGTCCTTTGACTGCAATTGTGCCTGCGGAAGTGGAACTCCAGGTTTCAAAGCGGCGCGGCTTTGCGCCGTAAAGTTCGCCGTGAGCACGCCGGAGCGCACTGTAAACGGCTCGCCGGATTGATAGGTGTAGAGCCCGTTCAGGCTCCATCCGCCAATCAGGGCGTTCACCGCCCTGGGAACTGCGTCGAAAAAGCGCTTGCCGCGGCCGAACGGCAGTTCGTAGATTCCGGTGAAGTTGACCACATGCCGCTGATCGAAATCGCTGCGCGCGCGCTCGTTACGATAGTTGCGGCCGTCCGCGGGAGTACGGGCATTGGTCGTGGTCAATCCACCGCCGACCGCAGCCGCCACCGGATCGATGGAGAGGTCGTCGATCGACTTCGACAGTGTGTAAGCCCCATGAACCAGCAAGCCCGCCTTGTCGTAGCGTTTTCGGAACGTGAACTGCGCGGCGTGATAATTGGAGTCGCCGCCATTGTCGATCTGAAGAATCTGCGCAAACTGCGGATTCGGCCGCAGCCCCGCCAGCAGAGTCGTTTGCTCAACGCGTCCCGCGAAGTTGCCGGCTGCGTTCTGGTCCAGATCCGTCACCGTGGTCGCAGAGTTGATGAATGTCTGGTTGACGATTCCCCGTTGCAGGATCGCGACCGGCGCCGCGCCCGCGCATGCACTCCCGCTTGCCAAGGTGCCATCCGGACGGCAGCCGCCGCCAAGACCGACGTTCCCCTTCATCGCAAGAAACGATGGCAGAATCGGAGCGGAGTCGATCTGATTCACGTCCCAGGCGCGGTAGAGGCGCGTACCGCGACGTCCCACGTAACCGCCCGAGACGACATACCCCCCCGGCAACTCGCGTTGGATAGTGAGATTCCACATGTGGACGGTGGGCAGTTTCAGGTTCGGATCGAATACCCGTACGGCTGGAGCGTTGCTTCGCACCTGCGCGGGCGGCTTCAGGAAACTCGTGGGCTTCGCGGTGGGAGGCGGGAGGCTGTTGGGGAACCCCGCGCCCAATCGGATGTCGGCCACGCCCGCGCACCCGGGAGTTGTGGCCAGCGCGCCATTGGCGCCGCTGAAGGTTGCCCGGCAAATATAGGTTTGGCCCGGAACGGACGCCGCTACCGACGTGACCTGGAACGTGCCCACCGGGTCGAACGCGATGCCATAGCCCGCGCGTACTACCATCCTGGACGATCCGCCCGGCGACCACGCGAAGCCCAACCTCGGGGCGAGCGCGGCGCGGTTATAGTTCTTCCACCAGCGATCCGCGTGGACGAACGTCACCGGCCCCTGGCTGCCGTCGATCGCCTTGTCTGGAACGTAGGCCCGGTCTCCGGCTTCGGTCGCCGGTGGATTGACTTCCCACCGGACACCGTAGTTCATCGTGAGGTCTCGCCGCAGTTTCCATTCGTCCTGAACGAAAAAGTTGAATTGTCGCGCGCGCTGGCCCTGCGCCCACACGTTTACGGTCTTCGGCCCCGATAGAAATGGCGCATAAGTATCGTGCTTGAGGTCTCCCATGAAGACCTGAGTCAGACCTGCCGGTATTCCCAACAGATCGTTGATCGTGCCCTGGAGGCGGTTCAGGTCCGTGGCGTGGATTCCCGGGACCGTGGCGGAACCGGCGGCGGGCAGGGTGAATCCGGCCGGCGGGCGCGTAATGCGCGAGAGCGAAATCGCGGGCGTAAGGCTCGTGCCGCCGACGTCGCCCCGTTGATCGTTGTGCTGGTAGAACCGGAAGTTTCCGCCGAAACGCATCACATGCTTGCCCGTGAGATAGCTCAGGTTCTCGACGATCTGCGGCGTGTTCACCGCGCGATAGGTGTGGGGATTCGCGGTGTAATCGACATCCGAGTTGTTAAACGTGAATCGTGGTGCGTTGGGGAACACCGGATTCGCCTCGCCCTGCGTGAACAGAAATTGCCATCGCGAGAATCCAATAGTCAGTTCGTTTACCAGGCGCGCCGAAAGGACGCTGCGGAAACCGGCAGCCACGTTGTTAGAGGGCCGGAACACCTCACCGCGCGGTGGATAACCGGGGATTACAACCGGCCGGTCGTTCAACGGGTCGCCGTTCAGCGTGCTCTGCTTCGCGCCAAGGTACCGCACGAAGACGGAGTGGTTCGAGTTCAGCGTGTGGTCCACGCGAAAAAGATACTGTGGCCCGCGTACCTGGAACGGGGAGTTCCACTGATAGATGCCGGTGTTCAGCCCATCGCCGCCATTGTATGAATTCGGCGCAGGATAGCCGCCAAGTACGGACTTCACCGCGGAATCGAGGCCGATCCTCGCCGGATCGTTTGCAAAGATGTTGTAGGAGGCGACGCAGTTCGAATCCGTGGGAGAGCCGCAGTTCCGCACTCCCGGCGCGAGTTGTCCGGTTCCCGGATTCACGAGAAGCGAGGAATTCTGTATGGTCCTTTGCCCGGAGATTACCTGGGGGTTCGCGGGATTCGCTACCCAATAGCGATAGATTCCAGAGAGCGCAGCGGGTGTATAAAGGTCCACGCTCTCTCCGAATGCCTTATCGACGGGATCGGCGAAGTTCACCTTCTGGCCCTGCCAACTGACGAAGAAGAACGTCCTGTTGCGCCGGATAGGGCCGCCGAACTCGAATCCGTATTGATTCAAGTTGATGACGGGCTTCGTAAGTCCCTGAGCATTCGCGTAAAACTCCTGAGCGTTCAGCGCGGTGTTGCGGAAGAACTCGAAAAGCGATCCATGCAACTGGTTCGTTCCCGAACGCGTCGCAATTGACACATTGGCGCCGGAATTGCGGCCTTCCTCGGGGCTGGGGTTCGACGTCGTGACCTTGAACTCCTGCACATTATCCGGATTCAGGCGGAAGATGTTGTTGGTCGGGTTCGGATTGGTCGACTCGTTGGCGTCGATGCCGTCGATGGTCACATTCACGGCGGTCGAGCGCGCGCCGTTTACATTGACCGTATTGCCGGAGCGTTGCGTAACGCCCGGTTCGTACATCAGAAGGTTGAGCGGATTGCGGCCGTTCAGCGGCAGACTCACGATCGCCCGTTGTTCGACGACATTGCCGAGCGTCGCGGACGAAGTTTGGAGGACTTCACTCGATGCGCTGACTTCCACGCTCTCGGTTGTCGCGCCCACCTGCAGCGTGATGTCCGCGGTCGCAGGCGTGCTCACCTGAACGAGGTTGCCGGCCTGCGTCAGCGTCCTGAAGCCGGGCGCTCCGGCCTTGATCGTGTAAGTGCCCACGGGAATCGACGCAAAAGCGTAGACGCCGGCCACGGTCGTGATCTGGTTCCGCGCGACGCCCGTCGCCTCATTGGTGAGCGTGACCGCCGCTTCGGGAACAACCGCGCCGGAAGGGTCTCGCACCGTACCGGAGATCTGCGAAGTTGAAGTCTGTGCCGCGCCCGGCAATGCCATCACGACAAGAAGAACAGTCCCGGTGAATTTCATATGAGAACCCCTCGAGCCGGACAGGCTTCCTGGCCCGTCGGCGGCCTTGTTAAGCCTCAAGACACATATCTCACTCCAGGTTGCACGCGGCGAGAGGGCCCCGCCGAACCCACCACCCCAAGTCCCGGCGAGCCGAGCACCCGTCCGGGAACACCGAAGTTCGAGTGGTTGGCCAGGCTGAAAAATTCGCCCCGAAACTGTATCCGCCGGTCCTCTCTACCCAGGGAGAAATTTCTCAACACGGACAGGTCCGCGCTGATCACTCCATCGGACCGCGGAATGCCCATCCCGGAATTGCCAAATTTAGCCGCCGCGGATTGACGGAACGCATCGGTTTCGAGCGACCCGGCGCTTGCCGAAACCATCACGGACTCGGGAAGCGCGCCGGCCTCGAGCGCAATATCAAGCTCCAGATTCTGTCCCGTGCCACGCACCAGATTCTGCCGCTCGTATTTCTTGAAGCCAGGATGTTCGACGCTGAGGACATCGGAGCCGATACGCAGACTACGCAGCGAATAGAGTCCGGTGTCATTGGTGCGCGACTTCGTAGTCTGCCCGGTGCTGGGATTCAGCGCCATCACTTCAACTCCAGGGACAACCGCTCCCTGAGAGTCGCGGACGATACGGTTGACGGTGTCTTCCGGTGATTGCCCGAGAGTCAGAACGGCAAGGAAGACAAGCGCGAACGGAATCCGCATGAGAGACATGACGACCTCCTTGAAGGCAGACCCGAAAAAGAACCCAGTACTCTTCACCTTAGCGCAGACGGCCGCCCGGAGCAAGACGCATCTAATCTAACCTCCAATCGCGGCCGCGCGGCCTTTTCGCCCGGCTTCCGTCTTTCCCCGAACCCGGCGGCCAATCCGAATCGCCGGACCGTGACGCCTGGTTCCAGCAGGCATCCCGTTCTGGTTGTCCTCCAGATACTGAAAGAGCCGCGTCCGCACCTTTTCGATCTGCCGCCGCGGCACCGTGCGTTGAGCGGCTCGAACCGCTCCCGCAGTCGCTCGCAGGCTGCCTTCAAGATCTGCCCCGATGGCGCCAGCCGCGTTTTGGTCTTCTTGCCCGCGTTCCGGTATTCTTCCCGGACCCGCTCCAGGTATCGCTCGCGTGAGTGCATGTCCATTCCTTGACGTCTCCACTCCTCTTCACTCGCGCGTCCCAACCGTCACCCTTTTCGGTCATAATCTTAGTACCTCAACATCTGGATTCTGCGCGTTTCTGGCAGGAAATCCTCCGCGGTATGCGCCGGAGCCAATGTTGATAGGCCTTTGGTGTGCTTTTGGGGGGCTCCAACTTTCGGCGTTTGGGTCTGTTTGGTTCCCGCTTCGCCGGGTTAGGCGACTCAATTCGCTCCGTCCGGACAGACACCAGCAATGACGTATACTATCATTCAGACCCTTTCGATGCCGCTGATCGTCTTCCTCCTGCTCTCCCTCACGCTGAGTGCCGGCGAATACCCGCGCACGCTTGAAGCATATCCTGGCGGAACTCCCAAGCTGGATGGCGTTCTCTCTCCCGGCGAGTGGGCCGACGCTACCGCTTTCGAAGGCGTCTCGAGTTGGATCCCGCAGTTTTCGAAAACCACGAATCCGAATGACCTCTCCCTAAGGGGTTTCGTAAAGCACGACGGTAAACGGATCTACTTCGGCTTCGACATCACGGACGACGTGCTTTACGGCATCGATACGCCGCGCTGGCTGCCGGAAGAAAATCTCAAAGCGCACGATCTCACCCGCGAGGGTTTTCCGTGGTTCGGCGACGAGATGGAGTTACTCATCAACGCCTCGAACAAGTGGAAAAGCGATGAGAACGCGGCGGGAGACGGATCGTCCTGGCAGATGGTCTTCAATCTGACGAAATCTCGAAAGGGCGGCATCGGAGTCGGCGGCTTGCTCGAAGGCGAGCCGCGGCGCGACCAGAAGGCCTGGGACACATATCAGAGGTGGATTCTCTCCGGGGTGCAGGAAGCCGTAGCCAAGGTTAAGCCCGGCGGGAAAGGCTACGTAATCGAGTGGGCGGTCAGCTTCGACCCATGCCTTGAGGTCTCGCCCGGCCAGTTCTACTCGACCACGATGGGCGACCGCGCCATGGGCATCAACATCGCATTGGGAGATCTTGATGAGAAGGAAAAGGGCGCGGGGAACTTCGGACATTTCCATCACGAGGACTGGTTCGCGGGAGCGAAGAACGTCCGCACCAATTTGAAGCAATGGGGAAGCCTATGGATCAGAACAACGAAGCCCGTCCGCCGCTGACAACATACGAAGACCTGGCGAAGATGATCGATCACTCGCTCCTTCGGCCCGAGCTGACCGAAGAGCAGATGGCGGAGGGCTGCGAGGTCGCGAAGCGGTATAACGTCGCAAACGTTACCGTGCGTCCTTGCGACGTCGATATGGCAGTCCGCCTCATGGAGGGAAGCGGCGTTCCCGTCGGATCGGTGTCTGGCTTCCCGCACGGCTGTACGACGACGGCCGCAAAGCTCTACGAAACGAGAGATCTCCTGGGGCGCGGTGCGAAGGAGATCGACACGGTGATTAATATTTCGAAGTTGCTCTCGCGCCAGTTCCAGCACATCGAGACGGAATTGCTCCAGATGGCGGAATCCTGCCACCAGAAAGGCGCAATTCTGAAAGTGATCTTCGAGAACGCCTACCTGACGGACGAACTCAAGATGATGGCCTGCAAGATCTGCCGCAGAGCGGGGGCCGATTACATCAAAACCTCCACCGGTTTCGCGCCGTCAGGCTACACCCTCGAGGATCTCCACCTGATGCGCAGGTACGCGGGGTCCATGAAAATCAAGGCCGCGGGGGGGGTGCGGACCCTCGAGAAAGCGATGGAAGTATACGAGGCTGGTGGTTCGCGCTTCGGCGCGACGGCAACCATTACGATTCTCGAAGACTGGAAGGCGCGGTTGAAACAGATGGCTGCGGCGAACGCTGCGGCTCAGACGGTTCAGTCGTAGCGAGCAGGAGCGCTTCCGGTCTTCAGGCGCTCTTGCATCACCGCAACGTCCAGGTCTCCAGTCCACTTCGCGACGACCAACGCCGCCACGCCGTTGCCGATTACATTCGTAATTGCCCGCGCCTCCGACATGAAGCGATCTATCCCCAGAATCAGCGCCAAGCCGCCGACGGGCACGCTGCCCACCGCGGACAGCGTAGCAGCCAGAACGACGAATCCGCTGCCCGTGACTCCGGCTGCGCCCTTCGACGTCAGCAATAGCACGGCAAGCAGCGTCAGTTGCTGCGCCGTTGTCATCGGCGAGTTCGTTGCCTGCGCAATAAAAACGGCCGCCATGGTCAGGTAGATCGAAGTGC
>SXGT01703885.1_pt1 | contig 55588 bp, 41 predicted proteins | sample 3176221 | NCBI WGS metagenome assembly SXGT01 (sample SAMN11356862, study PRJNA531348) | freshwater metagenome | isolation source: freshwater sample F1-120 | place: China: Fuxian Lake, Yuxi | collected 2017-12-25 | reverse complement strand
TCTCGATCTCCATGGGAAGGGGCTCGACGCCCTATTTTACCCCAGGGCTATCTTACACACCTCATCATACAGTCCCCGTGGAGATCGTGCGCACCCGCATCCAAGCCACAGTCGGCTTCTTGTGGGGCCAGGGCCGCCACAATGTGCGCATCGAGCAAGGCCACTTCATCAACAGCCGATTCGCCCTCTTCGACCTGACCCCTCCTACCTACAACGTCAGGCCCTTCCGCCTGGCGCTCGACGATGTTGAGATGGTGGCCGATGACGCCTGCTGGTCCTGGTGGACAAGCCCCAGCGCGACCGCTCAACGCCCCCTGCTCTTTTCAGGCCACAGGGTCTTGACCGCCTCCCTGGACCCCTCGCCCTGCGTCTACGAGCGCAACATCCAACGAGAAATGCAATGCATCCTCCGGGATGGCGTGGCCGCTGATCGGCGCTCGGGCGTGCGCCTGGGCATGCCCGGCGATCAACTCAGGATCGTCGATCCCCAACCCGGACAACCCCTCATCTGGCACAACGCTCAACCTGGAGCACCCTGGAGCCCCACCCACAACCCCGACTGGCGTCTGCTGTGGAGGGTCAAGTGAGCCCCCCTTCCCATCCATGATCCCCTCCCCTCCGCGAGCGTTGTCCCCCCGAGCAAACCCCTGTACAGTGCCCCACCCACCCACCAGGAGGAGGGAGCAATGGACCTCAGGATGACCCCCCGCATCAACCTTCTGACCGCCCTCGCGCTGGCCCTGATCGCCCTGGCGGCGCTGGGCGCGTGCGACAAGGGCGCCGACGCCTGCCCCGACGTCGTCGTCTCCGAGAGCTGCACGCTGCGCTGCGCCCGAAAGACCCAGGAGGCCGCCGCCACGCAGATCTGCGGCAAGTCCCTGATGGTCAAGAGCGGCGGCACGAACGAGATCCTCCAGCGCGACACCAAGCGGATCGAGTTCCGCCAGCTCGACGCCGAGACCTGCTTCGAGGTCGACGCGACCGGCGCCCTGACCCGCGCCGAGGACAAGAAGACCCTCCAGGAGCGCTGCGAGGCCCCCTGAAGGCCGCCGGTTCGACCGCGCGGCGCCCTGGAGCCGCTCTCCCCGATCACCCTTGATCGCCGCCGCTTGAGGGGGCCGCCGCCCGGTTGTTCCACATGAAACACGCCGACTCGCCCCCCAAGGCCCTCCTGGCAAGCGTCCTGACCGCCGGGGTCTGCGCCATCAGCGCCGCCGCGATCCTGATCCGCATGGCCGAGGCCCCAGGCATCACCACGGCTTTTTTGCGCGCGACGATCTCGGCGGCGCTGATGGCGCTGATCGCCCGGATCCAGCTCGGCGCGGGGTGGTGGCGCCTGGAGCGGCGCGAGGCGCTCACCTGCGCCTGGGCCGGCGTCTTCCTCGGCCTGCACTTCTGGGCCTGGATGACCAGCCTGGAGTACACGACGGTGGCCTCCTCGGTCCTCTTCGTGACCATGAACCCCATCTTCGTCGGCCTGCTCTCGCCCCTGGTCACCGGCGACCGCATCTCCGGGCGGCTGTGGGTCGGGATCGCGCTGGCCGTGGCCGGCTCCCTCATCGTCGGCTTCGACGACCTCCGGGTCGGGCCGAGCCGATCGCTGCTCGGCAATGGGCTCGCGCTCGTCGGCGCCCTGTGCGGCTCGGCCTACCTCCTGGCCGGCCGCCGCGCACGCCGCACCGTCCACCTGTCGGCCTACGCCACCCTGACCAACGCCTCGGCCGCCCTGCTCCTGCTGCCCCTGGCCCTGCTGCTCGGCGCCCCCCTCGACGCGCTGCCCGCCCACTCCTGGCTCATGTTCCTGCTGCTGGCCGTCTTCCCCCAGCTCGTCGGCCACAACAGCCTCGTCTGGGCCCTGCGACACCTCAGCCCCGCCATGGTCGCCATCGCCATCCTCGCCGAGCCCATCGGCTCGGGCCTGCTGGCCTGGGCGATCTTCGACGAGGCCATCACCCCCACGAAGCTCCTCGGCGCCGCCGTCCTGCTCTCCGGCATCTTCACCGCCTCGGTCGGCCCGACCTCGCCGCAAGCCCCGGACGCCCCCCAACCCTGAACGCTGACTTGCGCGGCCCGCTCTGCTATGGTGGTCCGCGCTGGCACAGGCAGGTCCCTTCGACGAGAGCCGCAGAACCGCCATGACGACCCGACATCGATTTTCTTCCATGAAATCAACGCGATCCGCATCGATCATGATCGCCGCGCTGGCCTCCTTCGCCGCTGGCTGCTCCGAAGGCACCAACGAGGTTGCCGGACCTGAGGGGGGAGCGGCTTGCGTGGCGGACGTGCGGACCTGCCTGGACGCGGCCAACTTCCGCGTCTGCCGACCGGACGGATCGGGCTTCGACTTCGGCACCTGCCCCCAGGACCAGCCTTGCGCCAACGGCCTGTGCAGCAATGGCGACCCGAACCCGGACCCCAACCCTGGCCCCAACCCCGACCCCAACCCTGAACCCAATCCCGATCCCAACCCCGAACCCAACCCGGACCCCAACCCTGGCCCCAACCCCGATCCGGGCAACAACGGCGACCCCACGATGGGCCCTTGCGAGCCCTTCGAGCGCGAGTGCGTCCGCGACAACCTCGTGCGGATCTGCCGGGGCGACGGATCGAGCTACGACCTGGGCATCTGCCCGGAGCAGGCGCCCTGCCGGGGCGGCTACTGCAGCGACGACGTGGGCACCCCGGGGACGTGCACGGCCAACGTGCGCGAGTGCTTCGACGGCCGCACGGTGCGGATCTGCCGACCGGACGGCTCGGCCTTCGACTTCTACACCTGCCCGCGCCAGCAGGTCTGCGACGCGGCCGCGTGCCGGGATCTGGGCGACTGCGTCGACGAGGACGGCGACGGCTACGGCCAGGGCGACGGGTGCCTCGCGGCCGACTGCGACGACATGAGCTTCGCGATCAGCCCCGAGGGCTCCGAGCAGTGCGGCGACGGCGTCGACGAGGACTGCGACGGCATCGACGCCCCCTGCACCTGCGACCCGGTGCGCCAGGACTGCCCCGGGCTGCGGCTGATGTGCTCGCTCGGGCGCAACGACAGCTTCGAGTGCCGATCCGAGGGCGTCCTGGGCGAAGGCGAGCTCTGCGGGGGGATCCCGAGCAACTGCCAGCGGGGCCTGGAGTGCATCATCACGGGGGAGGACGACCGCTCGCGCTGCACGCGGATCTGCAACCCCCAGAGCGGCCAGGGCTGCATCGGGGAGGCGATCTGCGGCGCGACGCTGACGGGCTTCGACAACGTCGGGCTGTGCGTCGGCGCGACCCGCTGCGACCCGGTCGACTCGCCGGCGTCCTGCCCCCAGGGGACGACCTGCCAGCCGATCTCCAACCGGGACGCGCTCTGTTTCGAAGGCGGCGGCACGCTGACGGAGAACACGCCCTGCAACCCCAACGACGACCAGTGCGCCTCCGGGACGCTCTGCATCAGCATCCAGGGCGGCAACAACCCCGGAAACCGTTGTAAGGCCCTGTGCAAGACCAACCGGGGCAACGCCGACTGCACCCGGCGCCAGGGCGACGCCTGCACCCCCATCGAGCTGTCCTTCACCCTCAACGGGCGCACCGAGGCGATCAACGGCTTCGGGATCTGCGACTGAGCCCACCCCTCCGCCGACGCGGACGCCTGGCCGCCGCGACCCGGCGCGCTTGAGAGAGGCACCATGACGACTCTGACCCTGGCCGAGCTTGAAGCCGGCCTGAGCGCGATCCTTGAGGCGCCCCGCGACGCAGGGGTGCTGGAGATGATCGTCCGGCGCCCCGAGGTCGACGCGCGCGAGGTGCTCGAAGAGGGCACCCTCGACCTCGACGAGGGGCTCGTCGGGGACAACTGGAAGGCCAAGGGCAGCAGGAAGCCGCCCGGAAGCGCCGCCAACCCGGACATGCAGCTCAACCTGATGGGCGCCCGCACGATCGCGCTGGTCGCGGGCGAGCGGGCGCGCTGGGCGCTGGCCGGCGATCAGCTCTACATCGACCTCGACATGAGCGAGGAGAACCTGCCGCCGGGCACCCGGCTGGCCATCGGCGAGGCCATCATCGAGATCACCGCCGAGCCGCACACGGGCTGCAAGAAGTTCGCGGCCCGCTTCGGCCTCGACGCCATGCGCTTCATCAACGCCCCCGAGCGCCGCCACCTGCACCTGCGCGGCCTCAACGCCCGGATCGTCCAGCCCGGCATCATCCGGCGCGGCGACGTCGCCACGAAGATCCCAAAAACAGCCTGAAATTCAAGCACTTGTGCTTGAGTCTGGGGCCGCCTCAGTCCGCGAACCACACCCCGGTTGACTTCACGGGGAGGATCGTGTGCCGCCGCGCCGCGCTGACCTGAAGGACCGCCTCGATCCGCCGCTTTGTTTGAAGGGCGAGGGCGTCGTCGGGGCGGAGGCGGGCGAGGTCGTCGCCTGAGGGCGCGCTCAGGTCGAAGATCCCGGTCGAGGACGAGGCCAGATCGTGCTGCACCACCCGCTTGCCGTCGATCAGCGCGATCTGCATCCCGGGGCTCAGGCGATCGCGGGCCAGCCATGAGAAGGTGGGGCGCTCGGACAGGACGGCCCCCTCCGAGGCGCGCATCAGCGGCCCGAGATCGGCCTGGATCCGCGCGCTTGCGGCCGCGCGCATCGCCGCGTCGCCCGAGCCCAGCAGCCAGGGCATGAGGTAGGACGACGAGGTCGGCGCGTCCATCGCTCGCCCCTGGACCCCCGGGACCCGGATCACCATCGGCACATGCAGCGTCTTGATGTCCAGCGTCCCGTGCGCGGGCGTCTGGCCCCGGAACTCCTCGCCGTGATCCGACACCCAGACGATGACCGTCTCGTCGTAGAGCCCGCGCGCCTTGAGGTTGTCGATCAGCCGCCCGAGCTGGGCGTCCATCGCCTGGATCTCACGATGGTAGCGCTCGCGCAGATCGACAGGTTGAGGATCGGGCGGCCAGTCGAGGTAGGGCCAGTGCGGCCCCTCCAGGAAGATCCAGCCGAAGAAGCGCCCCTCCTTGACGTCATCGATCCGCTCAAGGGCGGCGTCGACGGCCTTTCGATCGGCCTCGCGATCGTCCAGGAGGCCGAGGCTGAAGTGATCGAAGCCCTGCTCGAAGCCGCCGAAGCGCCCAAACCAGTTGTGCAGGACGGCGAAGGTCTCGTACCCGCCCGCCTTGAACACCTCCGCCGCCGTCTCCACATCCGGCATCAGCTCCCCTCGCCAGGGCACCACGTCGAACTTGAAGGACACCGCCGAGAAGAAGCTCATCCCCATCACGCAGGCCGACACCAGCGCGGTCGACGGCGCGCAGGTCGTGGCGCCGCTGAACCGGAAGGCGCCGTCGGCCACGAGGCGGTCGAGGCTCGGCGTGGTCCGCAGCCCGGGGGTGGCCAGCGAGGTGGCGTCGTAGCGCGTGGTCTCGGCCATGATGACGAGGACGTTGTGCGCGCTCAGGTCGAAGTCGGCCCCCAGATCCGGCAACCCGGAGAGCCGATCAAAGCGCGCCTGCGCCTCGGGATCGGGCTCCAGCGGCCCCTTGACCTCGAAGAGGCCGGTGGCGCTGGCCGCGGCGCTGACCTGCCCCACGGCGGTGTAGCGGCGGAACAGGGCCGGATCGACCTCCTGGCTCCCGACCCACCCCAGCGAGGCCGCGCAGGCCGCCAGCGGCGCCGCGACGAGCCCCCACCGCAGGCGCCGCCGAGGCCACGCCCAAGCCAGGGCGCAGGTGGCGCCGAGGTGGGCCAGGACGAGGGCCGCGTCGACCGTTCCCTGTCGGATCGAGAAGTACTGGCTCGGCACCTCCTCCACGGCGACGCCCAGCGCGACGCCAGCGGCCAGCAGCGCCAGACCCGCCGCCAGCGCCCAGCGGCCCGCCCTGGTCACCCACCCGTAGACGAGGCACATCCCCACCCAGAGCGCCCCGACGCCGATCAGCGCCGCCGGGTGCCCCGCCAACAACCCCGAGGCGCTCAAGGTCTCGTAGACGAAGGCTGACGCCGCCGCCGCGATCAACCCGATCGCTGGCCACCGAAGCCGCCTCGACGCCGGCCAGCGAGCCACCAACGCGCCGGATGGCCCGAAGATCCACTCGACCAGCCCGACCGCGACCCAAGCGCCGATCAGCCCCGAGAACAACCCTGGCGCGAAGCGGATCGTCAGGGCCGCGCTCACGAAGGGCTGCTCGGGGAAGGCGCTCCGGATGTCCAAGGGCAGCGACAGCCCCTCGGCGACCGCCAGCGCCAGCAGCGCGATGGGGATCGCGGCCAGCGGCGGCGCCCAGGTCGACGCGGCGGCGTCTGGAGGGGGGCCTTGTGGATGGACCTCTTTGGGATCAGGGGGCAGGGCGGGTTGCTTCATCCAGCGTCAGAACCTCAAGAGGAGCCCACCGCGGCCGGTGGGCACGGGCTCTTCGTCGACAAAGAGGACGATCCCCGTGGTCAGGGCGCCAGCGGTGACCACGCCCATGCCCGCCCAGAACCACCACGCGTCCAGAAGCCCGCCCCCGGGCTCGACCCCTGGGCCGGAGGGGCCCGCGGGCTCGCCGACGTTGGATGTCACCACCGGCAGCGCGAGCAAGCTCTGAAGGAGGCCCCCGACGGCGCTGTTGCGCGCCTCACCGCTCCGATCCTCGATCCTGGCCGTCGCGCTCAACAAGAGCTGCGAGGAGCGCATGTCGTACAGGAAGCCCTCCAGCTTCAGACCATCGCCTTTCGCGGTGACGCGCACGACGATCGCCTGATCGACGACCAGCAGCGCCCGAAGGTCAACGAGCCCGGCGCCAGCCGCCGAGGCGCCAAGATCGACGGCGACCTTATCTCGCAACCCATCGTAGATCTTGATGTTTTTCGTAGGACTCAGGACAACATCCAGGGTGACCAGGCTCGACGGGACGCTCTCGACGATATGAACGACGGGCTCGTAGCCGGTCTTGCGGACCCGGATGAGGTGCTCGCCGGCGGGCAGGTTGCCCAGCAGCAGCGGGGTGACGCCGACGAAGCGCCCGTTGAGGAAGACCTCGCTGTGGGCCACGGGGCACTGGACCTCCAGGCGGCCGGGCCGCTGGGTGTCGAGGCGGCGCTGGGCGCGCTCGATGATGGCGCGCACGGGCTCCTCCTCCACCGCGGAGGGCCATGTGACGCGCATCGAGGGGGTGAAGTTGAGCAGCCGCAGCGCCAGCGCCGTGGCCTGGTCCTGGGTGGCGCCGGAGGTCACCTCGGCGCGCAGGTTCCAGAGCAGGGCGTCGGCCAGGATGCTCCGGTCGAGGATCCAGGGCTCCAGCATCAGCGCCGCCTCAAGGCCGCGACGGAGCTGGCGCAGCGACCGGCTGCCGCGACCCGCCTTGAAGATCTCGGCGCCCTCATCGATCAACTCGCGGGCGCCCTTGACGGCGTCGCTGGGATCGAAGTCGGCGCCAGCGACCATCACGCGGTCGACCTCGACGGCCTTGAGCGTGGGCGCCTCGCGCAGCTGCTGGTCGAGGATCCCGCACACCTCGGCGGCGGCGCGCTCCTGACCTGTCTCGCCGAAGCAGAGGCCGGTGACGGCTGGCAGCGGCGCCTGGGACGCCGCCGTCGCGGCCCACAGCGACGCGGCCGACGCGGCGCAGAGGGCCGCGAGGCGGCGCGCGGCGACCCGATCCTCTTCGACATTGCGGGCGGCGGATCTGCGGGGGGCCTCGCGGCGCGCGGCGGCCCTCACGACAACCTCGCGAGCGCGTGCGCGATGAGCGCCTCGACCTCGACGACGAAGAAGGGATCGTCCATCAGCACCGCGCGCATCGACGCGGCCATGTCTCGCTGGAGGCCCGCCCCGAAGCCCTCGGTGCGCAGCGCGACGGCCTCGTCGATGACCCGCTCGATGGCCTCGACGGGGTCGCGCAGCTCGCCGGCCTGGAGGCGCTCGGCGACCTCGTTGATCACCGCGTTGAGGTCTTCAAGATCGACCGTCTCGGCGCCCAAGTCGTCGAAGCCGGCCAGCTCCACGCCCGCCGGCTCGCCCGCGGCGCCCTCGACCCCCACGCCCTCCGAGGCGCTCGTCGCCTCGGCCCAGTCGGGGCCGCCCGGCCCCGCGCCTCCATCAATCGGGTTGCTCATCAGTCCGCTCCCTGTTGCCCTGACCCGAACGGGTGGGGTGCGCGCCCTTGGGCACATCGGGCTCCAGGCTCATTCTGGGCCAGAGCCAGCCCACGCGCAACTGCGACCCGTCGCTGGAGCCGTTTTCGGGCCGCAGGGCCGCGATGTTGCGCGCCGCGCCGACTTTTCTTCGACCCTCCGTTCAAGGCGCCTCGAAGGCCGCCACGATGGCCTCGAGCGACTCCGGGTTGCGCAGCGCATGCCGGTTGCGCACCGGACGGCCGTCGAGCACGTCCTGCGCCGCGCGCTCGGAGCGCTTGCCCGAGTGCGTGGTCGGCAAGGAGGGCACGGCGATCACGCGCTCCGGCACGTGGTTCACCGAGCAGCGCTCCTTGAGCGTGCGCTTGATCCTCAAGGTCAGCTGACGATCGAGCGCCGCGCCCTGGCCGAGCACCACCAGCAGGATCAGCCGCCGCCCCCCGAAGGCCGCCGGGTCCTCGGCCGAGAGCGCCATCGAGTCGGCCAGCCCCTCGACGTCGCCCAGGGCCCCGTAGATCTCGGCCGGCCCGATTCGCACGCCCTTGATGTTCAAGACGCCGTCCGATCGGCCGATGATCCGCGCCGTCCCGCGCCCGGTCAGCTCCACGAAGTCGCCGTGCGTCCACACGCCAGGGTTCTCCGCGAAGTAGGCCGCGCGCAGGCGCTCGCCCCCCTCGTCGCCGAAGAAGGACACCGGCCTGGACGGGAAGGGCGCGCAGCACACCAGCTCCCCGACGCCCTCGGCCGAGGTCGCGCCGCCGTGGATGACGCGCACGTCCAGCCCCAGCGCCTTGCAGGGGCTCTCCCCCCGGTAGACGGGCAGGTTCGGGTTGCCCAGCACGAAGCAGCCGAGGATGTCCGTGCCGCCCGAGATCGAGTGGACCGGCACGGCCTTGACGTGCGCGCGCACGAAGTCGAAGTGCCTCGGGTAGAGCACCGCGCCGGTCGACATCACCAGCCGCAGCGCGCTCAGGTCCGCGATCTCGGCCGGGCGGACGCCGGAGAGCTCCAGATACTGGAGGTAGACCGGGCTGGTGCCAAAGACCGTCACGCGCTCGCGCTCCAGGAGCCGGACCAGGGCGTCGGGGCCGGGGTAGGCGATCGAGCCGTCGTAGACGACGACGTGGACGCCGCTGGCCAGCGCCGACACGAGCCAGTTCCACATCATCCAGCCCGCCGTGGTGTGGAAGTAGAGCGTGTCGCCCGGCCCCAGGTCGCCGTGCAGCCGGTGCTCCTTGACGTGCTGGAGCAGCGTCCCGCCGACGCCGTGCACGATGCACTTCGGCGCCCCCGTCGTCCCGGATGAGAAGAGGGTGAAGAGCGGGTGATCAAAGGGCACCCTCGGCCACCGGATCGACGCGCCCTGACCCGCCGCGTCCAGCGCCGCGCGCGCGTGGACCGGCGCCCCGAGCGGCGGCAGCGGCTCGGGGTCCAGCGCGATCACCCCGGCCAGCGTCGGCAGGGCCTCGACCAGCCCCTTGACCAGCGGCCCGAGGTCGACCCGCTGGCCCCCGGAGCGCTGCGCGGCGTGGGTGACCAGCCAGCGCGGCCCGAGCTGCCCGAAGCGGCCCACGATCGCCTCAAGGCCCATGTCCGGCGCCGTCGACGACCACGTCGCCCCCAGGCCCGTGACCGCCAGGCAGGCCACGATGGCGTCGGCGGCATTGCGCACGACGGCCACGACGCGATCCCCGCGCTCGACGCCGATCTCGCTCAGGCCCGCCGCCAGCCGCTCGACCTGCCCGGCCAGCCCCGCCCAGGTGATCACCTCGACCCGCCCCGACTCATCGCACGACGTAATCGCCGGCGCCGAGAGATCACCCCGCAGCCTCGCCCCTGCCAGCAGGTTCTCGACGTACGAGAGCTCGACCCCAGGGAAGAAGCGCGCCCCCTCGACGCCCTCGCCGACCAGCGTCGGCGAGGGATCGCCGCCGTGGATGATCCCGGACCAGCCGAGCAGCGCCGCCCAGAAGGCGTCCGCTTGCTGGATCGACCAGCCGTGCAGCGCCTCATAGGTCGGGAAGGCCCGCCCCGCGATCCGCGCGCAATGGGCCGTAAAGTCGGTCATGGCCGAGGCCGCGATCATGGCCTCGTCGGGCTGGAAGAAGATGTCGGGGGTGTCGCTCATGTCAGCCGAGCCTCGCGCCGGCGACCTCGAGGCGGTCGAGGATCTTGTTCATCCCGTCGAAGTTCTCCCGCGTGAGGGTGTCGCGGGGCAGCTCGACCCCGCAGGTGTCCTCCAGGAACAGGATCAGCTCGACGAAGGCCAGGCTCTTGAGGATGCCGTGATCGATCCACGAGATGTCGTCGTTGACGATCAGGCGCTCGGCGTCGCCGAAGTGGTGGTTGTCGTCCAACCAGTCGACGATGTGCTGACGGATGGCGGCTCGATCCATGCCCGACCCCTCCAGAGCTAGAAGTTCGCGTAGACGAAGGTGCCGGCCGAGAGCGGCACGAAGATGAACAGGTAGACGAGCGCGAGGCCGTAGGCGACGCCGCGCAAGGGCGCCGGGGCGGCCTCGAAGCGCCGCCACGCCGCCTGCCCCAAGCGGGTCGTGGACAGGTGCCAGGCCACCAGAAAGGCGAGGATCACGGCGAAGTTCTGAAGCTCACGCAGGCTCTCAAGGCCCGGCGGCGTGGTCGTCCCCGAGGAGACGAAGAGCCCCCTGGCGAAGTCGCTCATGTCGCCCAGGTCGTGGATGCGAAAGGGGATCAGCGTGAGCACGAACCAGAGCTGGGTCAGCCCCCAGGCCAGCAGCGCGTAGGCGCGGGTCTGGCGCCGCTTGACCCACGCCCGATCCTTGCGACACAGCCCCTTGTAGAACTCGCCCCAGCGGCGCTCGACGACCAGCGCGACGCCGTGCATCACACCCCAGACGACGAAGCCCCAGGCCGCCCCGTGCCACAGCCCGCTGATCGCAAAGACCACCAGAAAGCCCAGATCCAGCCGCCCTCTCCACCACCCCCGGCTCAAGGTCAGGGGGCCGTAGAGGTAATCAAAGAGCCACGTGTTGAGCGTGATGTGCCAGCGACGCCAGAAGTCCATCAAGCTCTGGCTCAGGAAGGGGAAGTTGAAGTTCTCCGGCAGCTCCAGCCCGAAGAGGCGGCCCAGGCCGATGGCCATGAGGCTGTAGCCGGCGAAGTCGCCGAAGATCTGCAGGGCGTAGCCGACGACGCCGAGCCAGTGCATCGCCGCGCTGTAATCGGCCTCGGCGCTCATGATCGGGTCGACGATGTTGGGGCCGAGCCAGTCGGCCACGTAGGCCTTGAGCGCGAAGCCCAGCAGGAAGGCCCGCGCCCCGGCGCCGATCACCGCCGCGCTCGGCCTGCGGCCCTCGGCCAGCTGCGGCAGGAGCTGGCTCGGCCGCACGATCGGCCCCGCCGCCAGCTGCGGGAAGAAGGAGACCCAGGCGGCGAAGTCCAGCAAGGACGTGCAGACCGGGGTGCGCCGATAGTAGACCTCGATCACGTAGGCCATCTTGCTGAAGGTGAAGTAGGAGATCCCCAGCGGCAGCGCGATCTTGAGCACCGGCGCAGAGGCGTTCAGGCCCGCCGCCGACATCAGCTCGTTGAAGGAGGTGGCGAAGAAGCCGACGTACTTGAAATAGCCGAGCTGGCCCAGGTTGTAGACCAGGCTCAAGGCCAGCGCCGCCTTGCGCTGCCCCTCGGGCCTCCCCTCGGCGCCCATGAAGCGGCCCAGCCCGTAATCGACCCCGATGGCCAGCGCCAGCACCCAGACCAGCGACGGATTCCAGGCCCAGTAGAAGGCGAAGCCGCCGAGCACCAGCGCGGCGTTCTGCCACACGCGGCGGCCCACCCCCAGCCAGTACAAGGCCAGCAAGGCCGGCAAGAAGAACCACAACTCCACCTGATGAATGCTCATCGGCGGCCCTCGCCTGTGACAGGCTCCAGAAGGAAGGGCAGGTGAGCGTCCAGCGCCCACCGCGCGAAGTTCGGGTTGGCCTCCGCCGTCAGGTGATCGAAGTCGTCCTGAAAGTCCTTGGCCTCAAGCGGCGCGCCGTAGGTCATGTCCACCACTCGAATCCCGCGCCGCCGCCCGAGCTCGGCCGCATACTCCGCGTAGCGGGCCAGCACCGTGGCCCTGGACTTGTCGCTGACGATGTCGGGCAGCAGCGGGAAGAGGACGATCGTCGGCTCGATCTGGCGGCTGATGAAGAAGTCGAGCAGGTCGTCGAGCGCCTCGCGCTCCAGCGCGGGCCAGCAAGTCTCGTTCTGGCGCTCCATGTTCCCGATCGCCCAGACGACCTTCTCGGCGCGGATCTCGCGCCGCCGCTCCTCGTCGATGGGGCGGGCCAGCTCGCGCAGCGCGTCGGCGACGCGCTCGTGGCCTCGGTTCTGGATCAGGACCGATCCAGGGAAGACGGATTTCCAGTGTGTTTGCAGGTAGTTGCGATTGAACTCAGTCAGCCCCTTCGCGCGCAGGTCGGCGGTGAAGTGCGAGAGCTCCCAGGCGCGGGCGGGGAGGTTCACATTGCCGATGTGCTGGACGTCGCACATGTCGTAGAAGGTCGTGATCAGCAGGACGCGCTTGAGCGAGGGGCGCACCAGGGCGCCGTCGCGGCGCTCGTCGATGAGGGTCGCGATCCGGTTCTGCGTCACCCAGAGGTAGGACGAGAAGATGCCCCACTCGATCGGCACGAGGGCCATGGTGTTGGCGCCGCCGGTGCGGTCGAGCAGGAGCTGGCGCATGGGGACGAAGGAGCGGGTGTGGCTGGAGCCGAGCACGAGGGTCTGAGGGTCGGCCTCGCGGAGCATCTGGACGCCGTCGTCGACCTCCATGATCGCGGGCGGCACCGGCGAGATGGTGGACAGGGCCAGATCGGCGGCGACGAGGGTGATCAGGGCGCTGGCCCCGACGAGCGCGAGGGTGGTCCATCCGGATTTTTCTTGGGCGGGTTCAGCCATAAATCGCGCTCTGGGTCCGGGTCGGGGCGCCGAAGCCGCCAGTGGCGGCAGGCCGCCGATGGCGGTCTGTCGCCGGTGGTGGCCTGTCGCCGGTGGTGGCCTGTCGCCAGTGGTGGTCTGCCGCCATGGTTGGCCTGCCGCCATGGTTGGCCTGCCGCCATGAGTAGCCTGCCGCCGATGGCGGCCTGCTGTCGGCGGCGGGCGACATGAGGGGGAAGTCCCACTCTGGTCTGCCACACTATCGGCAACGGGATCAAGCGGGGTCGATCTTGGGGGAAGCGGCTTGATCCTGGCGAGGTCGGCGCTTTGGGCTAAACAAGGCCGCGGTCGATCTGATAGATTGTCGGTCGGTCTTCTTGAGGGGCAAATGTCGCAGGTCAACGAGATACGCAGGCTCAAGGCGCTCGATCGCCAGATCGTCGAGATCGCGACGTGGCTGTCGCCGGCGAAGCTGCTCAACCCGACGATGCCCTCGCGGCGGCGGGCCTGGGAGGCGTTCAGGTTGGCCTTCCGGCGAGGGAGGGTGATCGATCCATTCTTCGAGTACCTGCCCTTGCCGAGGGAGGATATGGCGAGGACGGCGCGCGCGGTCCGCGCGCTGGACCTGGGCGACACCGAGGTCGACGCGATCTTTCGGGGCCAGATCCGAGAGATCGAGCTTCAGCTTGAGATGCTGGAGGCGCGCGGGACGGCGCGCTTCGGGGAGGTGACGGCCGAGCTCTACGGCTTGCCGGACGCCGAGATCCAGGCGCTGGCCCGGGGGATCCTGTGCGGGACGGTCGAGCTGGAGAGCGCGCCCGACATCGACGACGACAAGGGGGAGCGCCTGAACGCCTGGGCGATGGCCGACGCGATGCGGGACGCGCTGGGTCGGATGGAGATCGAGGGCTGGAAGGTGGTCGTGCTGGGGGAGATGTCGGCGCGGATGTCGGTCTCGGCGAGGCACAAGGAGGTGCGGATCAAGTCCGACAGCGCCTTCTCGCTGCCGGATCGCGACCGGCTGATCGTCCACGAGCTCGGCACCCACGTCCAGCGGGCGTGCAATGGCTTCGCCACCGGGCTGCTCAACCTCGGCCTGGGCCTGCCGGGCTACATGGCCACCGAGGAGGGGCTGGCGTCGTGGATGGAGCAGAAGCACGGCCTCCTGCGGCGCTCGATGACCATCATCTACGCCTACCGGGCGCTTGGCGCCCACCTGGCCCACCACCACAGCTTCGCCGACACCTTTCAGGGCCTGCTGGACGTCGGCGCCTCGCCGGAGATCGCCTGGGACGTGACCCTGCGGGTCAAGCGCGGCCTGACGGACACCTCCAGGCTCGGCGGCAACCCCAAGGACTTCGTCTACCTGCAGGGACACCTGCTCGTGACCCGCTTTCTGAAGGAGGGCGGCAGCGAGGAGGATCTCTTCATGGGCAAGGTCGCCATCGACCAGATCCCCATGGTAAAGAGCATCCTGTCCCGATGGGACTTCAAGGCCAACGACTGACCGAGGCTGGCCCAAGGCGGCCAGCGCCCCCACCTGCCCGGAGCGCTTCGACTTGAACGACACACAGGCCGACCCGAGGAAGCCGCCCGCCGCGCTGATCAAGGCGCTGATCGACAACATCGAGTCCGTCTTCAAGGGCAAGGCCGAGGTCGTCTCCATGGCCGTCACGGCCCTGCTCGCCCGCGGCCACATCCTCTTCGAGGACGTCCCCGGCGTCGGCAAGACCACCCTGGCTCACGCCATGGCCCGCAGCGTCGGCGCCGACTTCCAGCGGGTCCAGTTCACCAGCGACCTGCTGCCGACCGACATCCTGGGCGTCAACATCTTCAAGACACAGACCTCCACCTTCGAATTCAAGCCCGGCCCGATCGTCACCAACGTCCTGCTCGCCGACGAGATCAACCGCACCACCCCACGCACCCAGAGCGCCCTGCTCGAAGCCATGGCCGAGCAGCGCGTCTCCATCGACGACCAGACCCACGACCTGCCCGAGCCCTTCATCGTCATGGCCACCCAGAACCCCCTGGAGTACCACGGCACCTACCCCCTGCCCGAGAGCCAGCTCGACCGCTTCCTCATCCGCCTCTCCATCGGCTACCCCGCCCGCGAGGTCGAGCGCGACCTCCTGCTCCACCGCCGCACCGAGGCCCCCGTCGACTCCCTCAAGAACGTCCTGACCCTCGAGGACCTGCGCCGCCTCCAGGCCCACGTCAACGAGATCCGCATCGACCCCTCCCTGATCGACTACATCCTGTCCGTCATCGAGGTCACCCGCCGCTCACCCGCCCTGCGCACCGGCGTCTCCACCCGCGGCGCCCTCGCCCTCGTGCGCGCCTGCCGCGCGCTGGCCTTCGTCAAGGGCCGCCCCTACTGCACCCCCGACGACGTCACCTCCCTGCTCATCCCCACCCTGGCCCACCGCATCAGCCTCGCCGGCGCCTCCGGCACCCTCGGCGGCAACAGGACCGAGGCCGAGGCCATCATCGAAGAGATCGCCTCAAGCATCGAGGTCCCCATCTGATCCCGCCCCCTCGACTCCCCGGCTCATGGGCTCGCCCTGCGCTGGAGAGGCGCCCGATCTGAAGGCCCGGAACACCAGCCAGACAGGGACCCCAAGGGCGAGGGCCGACTGAAACACGCTCTGGACAAGCTGCGCGGTGACACCCAAGGGCGCCACCACCACGATCAACAACCAGAGGACCCCGAGGGCCACCGCGCCTCGAAAGCTGCGGACCTCGACGCTCAACAAGGTCAACGCCCATTGGAGACCGATGAGCGTATAACCAGGCGCGAAGGGGCTCTGGAGGGCCGACAAGACCACCAGGGACATCCAGGTCATCGCCTGGGCGCGCCGATCGCCTCGCCGGCGCAGGGCTACGATCGCAAGAATCACCAGCAAAACCGTATATATACGACTGATGATGCGCCCCAGGACCCAGGGATCGCCCACCTCCAGGCCCAGGAGCCGCAGCTTGAAGGGCAGCCCGAAGGGCGACATGTTCGTGATGACGTTGAGCGCCGTGTCATCCATGAACGAGAAGACCTCCCCCGAGCTGAGGCGAGAGAGCGTGTAGGTCAGGAAGGACACCATGGGGTCCAGGCCGTCGACCAGGACCGACAGCGCCACCAGGAGCGCCCCGAAGCCCGCCGTCCAGGCCGCGCTCCTCCACCGGCGCTGCGACAGGAGGACCACGCCAAAGAGCCCAGGCGAGATCTTCGACAGGATCGCGAAGGCCAGCACCCCACCGCCGAGCGCCGAGCGCTCCCGATCAAAGGCCACCATCGCCAGGACGGACATCACCACCACCGCGATCTGGAAGTTGCCGATCTGGAGGGTGACCAGCACCGGCAAGCTCCCAAAGAACAAGGGGGCCATCAACAACACCCGGTGCGCGCCCGGCCCGCCGACCCAGCGCGCCACGATCCAGAGGCCCGCCGCCAGGAACAACCCGTTGAGCCCGAACCACAGCGACCGCTGCGCCGGAAAGCTCCCCTCAAACGGGGACAGCGGCGCCGTGACGAGCAGGAAGGGGGGCGGGTAGGCGTAATAATCGAGCAGAAAAGGTCGGTAGGGATCCTCGGACCCAGGCGGCGCGGGCGGGAAGCCATGCGCGCCGCTCCACCAGCGCGCTTCGTAGAGGTTCTCGACGCCCTGGTCGGCCAGGGCGTCGGCCCACATGTACGCGGTCAGGCAGCTGTGGGTCTCCAGGAACTCCTCGCTGGGGAGCACCTGGTGCTCCACCCGCGCGCTGTCGCCCATGAAGACGCTCAGCCGCGCCGTCGAGACGATCGACATCAGCGCCAGCGCCACATAGAGCGCGGTCAACCCCCTGTGGCGCCCCGCGAGGCCGTCGAGCGCCGCCGGGAGCCGCGCGCTCAACCACCCCGTCAGCGGCGCGATGGCCCCGGCGACGCACAGCAGCGTCAGAGCGCCGCCGAGCCCAAGCGAGGCGCCGACCGAGGCGCCGACGGCGACCACACACCCCACGGCCAGGGCGATCAGCCCGGCGCGACGATCATGCCGACGGCGTCTCGCCCGGACGATGGCGATCACCGCGCCCGTCGCGAGCGACCAGAGCGTAATCGCGGACGCATCTCCAGCCGACCCGAGCACATGCAAGAGCGGGCGCCAAAGGCCGTGCGCGATGATCGGCGCCAGCAAGAGCGCCACGAGGCCCACGAACGCCGAGCGCTCGTGGCGGTGGGGCGGTTGAGTTGTTTCGGCGCTCATCACCCCCCCCTCGGACCCTCCACTCTGCGCTCAGACACAAGGCGTGAAACTAGACAGAGATCGCACCGCAGATCAACAACTCGACGAGCGCCCCACGCTCCTCGCACCGCCCCGTTGGGGCGGGCTCGTCGGGTGGGGCTTGGAAGCGCGGGGCGGGCTGCGCCCTGTCGGTCGCAGGCCAGCGGGCGGCCCAGGTCGACACCTGGGGAGTGAAAATCCCAATCCACAGGCCTACTTCGACGCGGTGATCTGGCCCGGCGATTCTCTGGCGCCCGTGCGCTGGCCTGCGACCGACAGGGCGCAGCCCACCTGAGTTTCTAGCCCCACCCGACGAGCCCGCCCCAACGGGGCGGTGCGAGGAGCGTGGGGCGCTCGTCGAGCGTGGGACGATCGTCGAGCGTGGGGCGGTGCGAAGAGCGTGGGGCGTCCGGCGAGTCGGCCTCAACTGGCCGGCGCCAGCGTCACCGACCACCGCCCCCGCGGCGCCCGATCCCAGGCCGTCCGCAGCGACTCCGCGCTCTCGTAGCGCGCCTCGCCCAGATCCCGAAAGGGCACCAAGGCCATCAGCGGCTCCAGAAAGGGGAAAGGGTCGACGATAAGCCGATCCGGGCCCTCCCAGACCAGCGACCAGCGCCTCCCCTTGGGCCAACAGGCGAAGATCGACGGGTCGAGCCACGCCGGCCTCCCCTCGGCCGAAGCCCCCGGCGGGGTCATGCAGACAAAGAGCGAGAGCGTGTCCATGAAGCGAAGCGCAGACAGCTCTGCCTCAAGGATCCCCTCATCGACGCCGCCGATCTCCGACAACAAGCGCGCCTGGCGCGCTCGCTCGGCCGCCACGAAGCCCACCGGCGCCGTCCGGCCCATCAAGGCCACGTAGTGGCGGCTCGTCAACACGCCCAGGTGCGGGCTGATCCCCTCCAGCGCGTCGAGGCCTTTTTTGTAGAGGGCCACCCGCTCTCGCCTGGGGAAGTCGATGAAGTCAAAGGGCAGGCCCGTGTCCGAGTTCAAGCGCGGCGCCGCGTCGGCGGCTCGCCAGGGCAGATCGTGCAGCGCGCAGGCCAGCCCCAGCCCCAGCGAGATCGCCCCAGGCTCCCCCCAGGCCCGCGCCAGCTCGCCGCACAGCAGCCCGTGATCGTGCTGCTCGAAGATCCGCGCGCCGCCCGCGCGCCGCTGAACGATCATCCTCGCCCCTCCCTTCATCTTCCCCAATTGTCCACCGCTCTCACATCCTTGGCAAGCCAGCCTCGTTGTCATCGCCATCAAGCGCCCTTTTACTTGTCCACAGACGGGGGAAAAGCTGTGGACAACGCACCGCGTCATTTCATCGCAACACATCTTGTCAACAAATTTACAAGACAGATGAGGCGCGCACGTTATGACGCGTTGCGTCACGCGCGATAAAAACAGATAATCGCCAATTGAGCGTATCGAGGATCGAAGGTGGATCGGTCGAGGGGATCGAAACTTGCCTTGGGGGAGGTTTAAGGCATACTGCGGTGGGTGTAGGTAATGCCCAGCGAATGTCGGTGAGCAGGGACGCTCAGGGTCGAGATTCATGGCCAGTCGCGCGACGACGAAAGAGAAGACGGCATCAACCGCGGAGCGCAAGGGCGCGCCGGAAGAGCGGGCGATGGCCCACGCGGCGATGACCTGGCGCAAGGGCGGCGAGATCACGGGGTTGCTGCTGCTGGCGCTGTCGGTCACGCTGTGCCTGGCGCTGCTGAGTTCGAACCCGGCCGACATCGAGACCAACGGCCAGGTGGGCAACTGGATCGGCCCTCTGGGGGCCTACGCGGCCGACATCCTGCTTTACATCTTCGGCGTCGGGGCCTTCTTCGTCGTGGCAGTGATCTTCCTGCTGGGCGGCTTCATGCTGCTGGGTCGGCGGCCCGACTTGAAGCCCTCGGAGTTTGTGGGGCAGGGGCTCTTCGTGCTCAGCGGCGCGATCCTGAGCCACCTGATCTTCAACGGGCAGCCGCTCTTCGGGCACCCGGCCGGCGGCCTGGTCGGCGAGCTGCTGGGGGGCTTCTCGACGGCGGTGATCGGGGACGTGGGCTCCTACGTCTTCTCGACCTGCGGGATCTTGCTGGCGCTGATGCTGGTGACGGACATGTCGCTGGGCAGCATGATGTCCTGGTGCGGGCAGCTGGTGGCCGGCAAGACCGGCGATGTGGCGCGGCGCGTTCAGGAGTCGCGCGAGCTGCGGCGGCGCTGGAAGGAGGAGCAGGCGGCGCTCAAGGCAGAGCTCGGCGAGGAGGGCTGGTTCTCGGGCGGGGATCCGGAGGCCGCCAGCGCCCGGATCGAGGAGAAGCTGGCCGCCCGGCGCGCCCGCGAGCTCAAGAAGCTCGCCCGCCCGCAGGAGAAGGCCAGGGAGGCCGAAGGCGACCGGGTCGCACCTGAGCAAGCCAAGGTCGTCGAGGCGCCCGCGGTGCGTTCAAAGGGGCCGAAGGTCGACGCCGCCGCAAAGCCCGACGCCGCCGCGAAGATCGACGCCGCCGCGAAGATCGACGCCGCGAAGCCCGACGCCGCAAAGTCTGCCGCCGCGAAGAGCGAGGGCTTCGAACTGGGCGACACGCTCGGGGCGGTCGAGGCGCGGCCCGAGCCGGCGGTGGTCTTCGGCGCTCTGGTCGGCCAGGGCGAGCCCGCGGTCGCGCCGGGCGCGAAGGACGCCGTGATCCCCGTGACGCGGGGGCTGACGCAGGCGTCAGCCCGGGCGGGCGAGGGCGAGGGGCCGCAGATCGTGGAGACGGAGGCGCAGCGGCAGGCGCAGGATCGGCAGCGGCGGCTTCTGGCCGACGAGGGGCCGGTGAAGATGAACAAGCAGGTCGCGGGCGGCTTCACGCTGCCGCACCTGTCCTTTCTGGACTACGAGAACCCCGACGCGGTCGTGGTGGACAAGGACATGCTGCGTCAGATGGCGCAGCAGCTGGAGAAGACGCTGAGCGACTTCGGGGTCAAGGGCAAGGTCGTGGAGATCTGCCCGGGGCCGGTGATCACGATGTTCGAGTTCTCGCCGGCGGCGGGCGTGAAGTTGAGCAAGATCGCCAACTTGTCCGACGATCTGGCCATGGCGCTGGCGGCGATCTCGGTGCGGATCATCGCGCCGATCCCGGGCAAGGGGGTCGTGGGCATCGAGGTGCCCAACCCGACCCGCGAGATGGTCTTCCTCAAGGAGATCATCGCCGACGAGGCCTTCCAGAGCTCCAGGGCGCGGATGTCGCTGGCGCTGGGCAAGAACACCGAGGGTGCGCCGGTGGTGGCGGACCTGGCGGCGATGCCGCACCTGCTGGTGGCGGGGGCGACGGGGGCTGGCAAGTCGGTGGCGGTCAACACGATGATCGTCAGCCTGCTCTTCCGCTTCACGCCCGACGAGGTCCGGCTGATCATGGTGGACCCCAAGATGCTGGAGTTCAGCATCTACGAGGGGATCCCGCACCTGCTGCTGCCCGTGGTCACGGACCCGAAGCAGGCGGCCGTGGCGCTGCGCTGGGCGGTGGACGAGATGGAGCGGCGCTACGGGCTGCTGGCCGAGATGGGCGTGCGCAACGTCACGACCTACAACAAGCGGGTCGAGAAGCTCACCCGCGAGGGCGAGCAGGACCTCAAGGCGGGCCGGTACAACTCGGCGGCGGTCAAGAAGCTGCACCTGGACGCGGACGGCACGCCGGCCCACCAGAACATGCCCTACATCGTCTGCATCATCGACGAGTTCGCGGACCTGATGATGGTGGCCTCCAAGGACGTCGAGACCTCGGTGGCGCGGCTGGCTCAGAAGGCGCGCGCCTGCGGGATCCACCTGATCCTGGCCACCCAGCGCCCCTCGGTGGACGTGATCACGGGCTTGATCAAGGCCAACTTCCCCACGAGGCTGGCGCTGCGCGTGGCCCAGAAGACCGACAGCCGCACGATCCTGGACAGCAACGGGGCCGAGAGCCTGCTGGGCCGGGGCGACATGCTCTTCCTGCCGCCGGGCTCGTCCCAGCAGCAGCGCGTCCACGGGGCCTTCATCTCCGAGGACGAGATCGAGCGCGTCGTGGCCTTCCTCAAGGAGCAGGGCAGCCCCGACTACAACAACGCCATCCTCCAGGTTGAGGGCGAGGGGGCAGCGCCGGGCGGCGACGACGAGGACGGAGAGCTCGACGAGCACTACGACGAGGGGGTCTTCATCGTCACCAGCGAGCGCCGCGCCTCGATCTCCCTGTTGCAACGCAAGCTCCGGATCGGCTACAACCGCGCCGCGCGTATGATAGAGCGCATGGAGCAGGAGGGCATCGTCAGCTCTTCGGATGGCTCCAGACCCCGCGAGGTCCTGGCGCCCCCCCCGCCGGGCTGCTGAGCCTGCGGCCTGCGCCGTAGCCTCGACCGCCCCAGTGCGAGCGCGGCGCCCAGGCGCCCAGTCACGCCCGAGTCCTTCGAGTCGAGGATGGCCGAGCAGTTCTCCATTCCCACTCCAGGCGACATCCTTGCCGGGAAGTACTTGATCGAGCAGGAGCTCGGGCGCGGCTCCTATGGCGTCGTCTTCAAGGCCCGTCAGCTCGGCGTCGAGCGCGACGTCGCGCTCAAGACCCTGCTCCCGCAGGCTTTCTTGCAGACCGACATCGTCGAGCGCTTCCAGCGCGAGGCGGCGATGATCAGCCGCCTGACCCACCCGAACATCGTCACGCTCTACGACTTCGGTGAGGCCGACGGCATCCTCTACATGGCCATGGAGTTCATCCGTGGCCAGCAGCTCAACGAGCTGGTCAAGTCCCAGGGGCCGCTGCCCCCCGCCCGCGCCACCCACATCGCGCGCCAGATCCTCGAGGCCCTCCAGGTCGCCCACAAGAGGGGGATCGTCCACCGCGACCTCAAGCCCGAGAACATCATCCTCCACGACACCGAGCAGGTCCGCGACTTCACCAAGGTGCTCGACTTCGGCATCGCCAAGATGATCGAGCCCGACGAGGCCCTCGGCGCCCTCAAGACCCTCACCATCCAGGGCTACGTCCTGGGCACCCCCCACTACATGTCCCCCGAGACGATCACCGGGGACGCCATCGACCACCGCGCTGACCTCTACGCCGTCGGCCTGCTCCTGTACGAGATGCTCACGGGCGTCCACCCCTTTGACGCCCCCAAGCCCTCGGCCGTCCTGCTCAAGCACCTCAACGACCCCGTCCCTGCGCTGCCCGACCCCGAGATGGAGCGCTCCCACCTCGGCTACGCCATCCGCACCGCGCTGGCCAAGGACCCCGCAGCGCGCATGGACTCCGCCGAAGCCTTCATCGAGATCCTCGACGGCGACAGAGAGCCTCCGCCCGCGCCGCCGATCTGGCAGCGCCGCCCCGCCCTCGTCGCCGCCCTCGGCGGCCTGATCGCCCTGGCCCTCGTCCTGCTCGGCTGGGGCCTCAGCGGCCTCTCCCTGGACGCCTCTTCCGACGCCGACGCCGGAGTCGCCGCGCTCGACGCCGACCACGACGCCGTCGCCGACCGCGGCGCTGACCTCGACGCCGCCCTGGCCAAGGAGGTCGACGCCGCCCCGGACGACGCCGACCTCGACGCCGCGATCGCCCTTCGCCCCGACGCCGCCTTGCGCACCTCGCCTTTGCCCGTCCGCGACGCAGGCCCCGCGCCCCAGGACGCTGCCCACGTCGCGCCCGCCGAGACGCCGCAGCGCGTCGACCGGACCGTGCTGCGCTTCCTCTCCGACCCGCCCGGCGCCACCGTCATCCTCGACGGCCGCCCCGTCGGCCCGACGCCCTGCACCGCCCTCGTCCAGGGCCAGGAGCCCGTCAGCGTCGCCTTCAAGAAGATCGGCTTCCGCACCCAGTCCGTGTCCGTCACACCCCGAGGCGGGCCGCAGACCGTCAACGTCAAGCTCAGGCCCGGCCGCCTGCAGCTCAACCCCTGAACGCGCAGGCTCACACCATGCCCCAGCCCCAGCGCCCCCATTGTTCCACGGGAAACACCCGCCGCGGCGCGCGCCAGATCGCGGCCTGGGCGACGCTGCTGATCGTCTCGCTGGCCGCAGCGCACGCCTGGGCGCAGGGACGCCCAGGTGACAAGACCCAGCAGGCCGAGGGCTTCTACCTCCAGGCCGTCCAGTCCTTCAACGCAGGGCGCTATCAGGAGGCGCTGGAGAGCTTCGACCGAGCCATCGCGCTGGACCCCCAGGCCATCTACTTCTGCAACCGGGGCACCGTGCTGATGAAGCTCCACGAGCTGCCCGAGGCGCTGGCCTCGATGGAGACCTGCCTCGCGCGCTTTGAGGCCGCCGACCCGGAGAGCCTGGCGGAGAAGGCCCAGATCGACGCCGAGGTCAAGGGGATCGGCGCCGCCATCCGGGGGGTCCAGCCGGCCAGCATCCGCACGGCGACGAACATCGCCACCCGCCCGCTGGCGAACAAGAAGCCTGACATCATCATCGTCGAGCCCATCGAGCCGGGCCTGGACATCCAGGCGCTCGGGGCCTGGACCACGGCCGGGCTGGCCGGCGCCAGCCTCCTGAGCGCCGCCATCATCGAGGTGGCCACCGTGCCCGTCATCGAGGACTTCGAGCGCACCGCCGCCGAAGGCGACAACCGCGCCCGCTACGACGCGTTGCGCACCGCCATCGATCAGCGTAAGGTGATCATCGGAGCGCTCGTCATCTTCGGCTCGGCCTCTGCCCTCGCCTCCGGGCTGCTCTTCTGGACGGACAACCCCGAAGAGGACGCCGGCGAGCGCAACCGGAGCACGCTGGGGGCGGACCTCCAGATCCTCAACGGCGGCGCCACCTTGCACTTCGAGGTGACCTTCTGAGCCAGGGGTGATGGACACCACAGGGACCTCAAAAGACCGAAGGTGGCTGATCCAGTCGCGAGGGTGGGCCATCCCCATCCTTGCCGCGCCCTTGCTCTGCCTGCCCTCCGCCTGCACCCTCTTCTACGACACCGACGCGGTCCCCTTTGACCGGCCAGGCGAGCCCGAGGGGCTCCCCGAGGCCGAGCCAGACGAGCGCCCAGACTCCGGCGAGCCCGAACCCGAGATGCGCCCCGTCGAGGGGCTCGGGCGGCCCTGCGGGATCGACGTGGCCGGGGCCTGCCTGCCGGAGTCCGAGGACTGGCCCCTGTGCGCGGATCTGGCCTGCGCGCCGCTGGGCCAGGACGCCTCGTGCGTCATGAACGAGGGCAGCCTCATCGGCTACTGCACCCTGCCCTGCGCCGCCGACGCCGACTGCATCGGCGCCCCCGACGACGCCTTCGCCAGCTCGATGCGCTGCGTCGTCAACCCCAAGGGCGTCGGGCTGTGCCTGCCGGGCTCCCAGGCGCCCTGCGCCACCGACGCCGCCTGCCCCGAGGGCGAGCTGTGCAAGCAGGCCATGACCCTCGGCGACGAGCTCCTGGAGCTGCGCTCGGCCTGTCAGACCGCCACGACCCGCGGCGCGGACCGCGGCCAGTACTGCAATGACGACCCTCGGCGGGCCTCCGGCGGGCTGGTCAAGCGCTGCGCCAACGATCTGTGCCTCGACGACGTCTGCGCGGCGCTCTGCGACCCTGCCGAAGACCCCGACGAGGACTGCGGCAACCCCAACCTCGCCTGCCAGTCCCTCGGGGGCGGCCCGATCGCGGGGCGCTGCAGCCCGAAGATCTGCGCGGTGCCGGCCGACTGCAGCGGCTTCGGAGAGCAGCCCCCGATCTGCACCTCCGCCGGCCAGCCTCGCCTCGCCAACGAGGCCCAGGGCGGGCGCTGCCGGACGGACAACCCGGGCTCGGAGGGATCGCGGCGAGACGGCGAGGACTGCCTGGGGCTCGACAACGAGGGGGACCCGTCGCGCTGCGGCTCGCGGATGTGCGTGGGGCGCACGCCCTTCTTCTACTGCTCGTCGCTGTGCGACAACGACGGCGACTGCGGCCAGGGGCTCGTGTGCGCGATCTCCAGGCTCTCGGATGAGCAGGGGCCCTACTTCCTCAAGGCCTGCACCTACGCGCCGGGCAGCCGGACGCGCTGCGACGCCGACGGGGTCGGCGAGGGATGCCCCCAGGGCGAGGTCTGCGCGCCCTTCCTCTTCGGCGACGTGGCGCCCGACGGCGCCCACCTGAGCAACGCCAGCGTCAAGGCGCTGTGCATCGACCCGGTGCCCGGGGGCGTGGCGGTGGGATCGGCCTGCGAGGAGCGGGGCTGCCTGGTGTCGGGGGCCTGCGTGTCGACCGACGGCGAGGCGGGGCTGTGCACGACCGCGTGCGCGAGCTTCCTGGACTGCCCGGAGCTTCAGACGTGCGGTCAAGTCACGATGCTGCGCTCCTCCGAGCACCTCAACGGCACGGCCTTGAATCTTGGCTTTTGCCTGTCATTGTTTTGAGTTGAGCGCGCTTGTGCGTTAGATATCGAAGGAGTAAGCGCTCAACAGGATATCGACGTATCCCAGGCTCATGAGCAGGCATTCATTTGGATAACGACGCGCTGGAAAGAGGGGGAGGCCCCAACTTCCCCGAAAGGTCCTGGGTGGGCGCGCTGATCGGCGACGTGCTCATCTCGGAGGTGCTCAGCCAGTCGGCTGGGGCGCTGATCCTGCTCGGGACCCAGGAGGGCATCGGCCGCCTCGCGGTGGTCAAGCTGCTGCCCTTCAGCGGCGACACCCAGGGGACGGCCGAGCACCGCATCCTCAAGAACGCCCAGGTGCTCAGCCAGCTGCGCCACGCCAACATCGTGACCTTGTACGACGTGGGGCTCTTCGAGGGCCGCTACCCCTACCTGGTCACGGAGCACGTCCGAGGAGGGACGCTGCAGCGGCTCATCGAGGAGGAGGGGCCGCTGCCGCCGCTGCGGGCGCTGGGGCTGATGCAGCAGGTCGCCCACGCCCTGGAGGACGTCCACCGCCAGCAGCTCGTCCATCAGAACCTGCGGTTGAGCAATGTGCTGGTCGAGTCGCTCGCCGGCAGCGACCACGACCTGGCCAAGCTGATCAACTTCGGCCTGTCGGGCTCGTCGACCTCGCTCGGCGACCCGGAAGACCCCCAGGCGAGGCCCGACAAGGCCCTGCTGATGACGCCCGAGGAGGGCCTGGGCGAGGATTACAGCGCCCGCAGCGACCTGTACCTGTGCGGGGTGATGCTCTTTGAGATCCTCACGGGGATGAAGCCCTACCGGACGCTGGAGCTGCCCGCGCTCTGGGACGAGATCGTCAGCCGGCGGCCCATCCCGCTGGCGGAGATCTCGCCCGTGCTGGGGCTCTACCCGGAGCTCCAGATGCTCGTTGACCATATGCTCTCGAAGAACCCCACCTCCAGGCCGCTCAACGCCCGCGCGCTGCGGCTGATGATCGGGCAGGTGATGGTGGACGTCGAGCAGAAGGACGCCGCGGTGGTCAGCCGCCGCGACAAGGCCTTCCCCGTGCTCAACACCGTCGAGCGCCTGCCGGCCATCCCGAAGCCGCCAGCGCCCAGGCCGATGCCTCAATCCAAAGTGACCCCGCAGGCCATCGAGCCCAAGCCCTCCAGGCCCTCGGCGTCCTACAAGACCCCGCCGGACGCCTCGAAGGTGCCCACGAGCCCGGAGTTCCAGCGCCTGCCGCCGCCGCGCCGCCCCGCAGGGACGGTCGCCCCGCCGTCCCGCGACCAGCGCGAGCCGCCCTCGCGGCGGGTGACTCTGGATCGGATCGACATCGATCAGGTCGGCTGGAGCGCGAGGGCGCCCGAAGATCTGCCGCTGGCCGGGGAGCAGCCCTACCTCGTGCTCCTGATCACCCGGAACGGGGAGCCGCTGCCGCCGGGCTTCGAGTCCCCCGTCGAGGTGCTCATGAGCGCGATCGTGGACGCCAGCACCGTGATGATGGCCTTCCGGCCGCCTCAGCACCAGGAGGGCTGGCTGTCCACGCTGGCCGCTCAGGCCGCTGAGTACGGGTTCCGGGTGGGCTTCTCCTTCGGCAGCCGCTTTGACACGGAGCTGCGCAAGCCGACGGCCTACACCGTGCGGATGGCCGTCCAGGCCGCCCAGCACGCCCAGGTCGGCGAGCTCGTCGCCGCCCGCCACGCCGTCGACGCGCTGGCCATAACGCGCCACTTCGCCCCGGTCGACAGCCGCCTGACAGGTCGATACGCCATGTTCATGCGCTACAAGACCCCGAACGCTTCGGATTGACTCCCGCAGGCCCAGGCGCTATGCACAAGGTGCCGCCTGGAGACGCTCGTCGGGTCCACGTCTGGACGGCCGCGTTCCACCACGCCCGCAATGGGGGCATAAGTTCTTGAAATCGCTCCTTAAAACCTTCTCCGAGCGCAAGGAGATCCTGCGGCTCCTCAGGTTTTGCGCCGTGGGCGCCAGCGGCGTGCTGGTCAACATGGCGGTTTTCGCGATATGCATTGATATTGTACTGATTGACGTATCGGAAGGATCGCGAAATGTGCTGGCAACGAGCACGGCGGTCCTGTTCTCCATCCTGACCAACTTCCTGCTCAACGACGCCTGGACCTGGAGGGACAGGCGCCGGGGGCCGATGGCCGCGCGCCTGCTCAAGTACTATATCGTGGCGGGGATCGCCGGCCTGATGCAGGTCGGGGTCCAGTTCGCCCTCAGCGTCCAGCTCGCCGTCGACGGCTACCTGGCCAACATGGCCGGGATCGCCGTCGGCGTGGCGATCAACTTCTTCATCAACAACCTCTGGACCTTTCGCACGGGGCAGGACCCCCTGGCCGACGGCGCCGAGGCGGTCGACGAGGCTCCCGGCGGCGGCAATCGCGCTGACGGCGGCGGGCACGACAGCCGACTGCGTCAGAGCCAGGGCCTCCAGGCGACAGGTCGACGGGTGCACGGCGCCTTGAGCGGCGCCGAGGTGGGACCATGAACGAACAGGACATGGATCGTCTGGTCGAGGCGATCACGGCTCGCGTCAAGGACAGGCTCCAGCCGCGGGCGCCTCAAGCGCCGGCCGCCCCGGAGGCCTTCAACACGGCCGACGGCCGACCGGCCCACGACGCCGCCTGCGCCACCTGCGTCATGCCGCTGGAGGCCTGCGAGGGCTGCGGCCTCAACCCCATCAACGCCACCGCCCAGTGGCTCCCCCCCTCCAACACCCCCTCGCCGGCCGAGATGGCCCGCTACATCGATCACACCCTGCTCAAGGCCGAGGCCAGCCGCGGTGACATCGAGAAGCTCTGCGAGGAGGCCCGGCGCCACCGCTTCTGGTCCGTCTGCGTCAACGCCACCAACGTCCGCCTGGCCTCCAGCCACCTCCAGGGCAGCGAGGTCAACATCTGCGCCGTCGTCGGCTTCCCGCTGGGCGCCGGCACCCCCGGCGCCAAGGCCTTCGAAGCCCGCGAGGCCGTCCGCTGCGGCGCCACCGAGATCGACATGGTCCTCAACGTCGGCGCGCTGCGCAGCGGCGACTACCGCCTCGTCACCGAGGACATCCGCAAGGTCGTCGCCGCCGTCCCAGGCCGGATCGTCAAGGTCATCCTCGAGACCGGCATGCTCGACCTGACCCAGAAGACGATCGCCTGCGCCCTGTCCAAGGTCGCCGGCGCCGCCTTCGTCAAGACCTCGACGGGCTTCGGACCCGGCGGCGCCACCGTCGAGGACATCGCGCTGATGCGCGGCATCGTCGGCTCCGAACTCGGCGTCAAGGCCTCCGGCGGTGTCCGCACCTACGAGGACGCCGTCAAGATGCTCAAGGCCGGCGCCAACCGCCTCGGCGCCTCCTCCAGCGTTCAGATTGTGACCCACGCCAAAGCGGCCAGCACCTCAGGCTACTGAGCCGCTCTGCGCCCCGCGCCGATGTTGATGAGCACTCCTGCCACTGAAACCAACACACCCGAGCTCCTCGACCTGCTTCAGCGGCAACCCGCCGCACGAAGGCAGCAGATCCAGAGCCACTGGGGCGCCCCGAACGACACGCCCGCGGGCCTCTTCCGCTTCATGACCCAGGACCCCGCGCGCTTCACCGCCACGCTGGCCGGCCTCCCCCAGGCCGAGAACGTCCGCGCCCTCCTGCTCGACATGGTCCAGGAGTACAGCCTGCCCGTCACCCTCTACCCCGAAGATCAGGAGGCCAAGAAGATCCTCGCCTCCTGGGGCCTGATCTACCCCTACCCGCCCGGCTGGGGCCCCACGCCCCAGGGCGCCCGACAGTGGACCTGGCTGATGCCGGTCGAGACCGCCGTGCTCTGCGCGCCCTCCGTCGAAATATTCCGCTTCGGCCTGCCCCTGATGCTCAGCCAGCTCTCCCCCGAGCAGGTCGTCGCCGTGCGCCAGACCCTCGGCCTCAACCCCCAGGAAGGGCACGTCTCCGAGATCCTCGAGATCAACCGCGCCCTGTGCGATCACACCTTCCTCGCTCGCCTCCTGATGAACCCCGACTGGCAGGAGCACCTCTTCACCCTCCAGATCCTCCTGGAGTGGCACGGCGTCTGCCACCGCCACGAGCTCTTCAGCTTCGCCTGGGGCGACGAGACCCTCAAGCCGCTCACCGACCGCTCCCAACGCCGCCGCGAGCGCCAGATCGAGTCCGATCTGGCCGCACACGGGCTCATCTACAACTACACACCCCCCCCCATGGAGGGCGACGTCGAACCACCCGACTCCCTCGTCGCCCTGCCCGAAGAGCTCCGCTCGCCCGTCTGGAGCATCAACCGCCACCTCCAGGAGGCCGCCCTGTGCGACCTGCTCATCGACCTGGGCGGCTGGCAGCCCGACCCCAGCGGCGCGCGACAGAGCCTCGATCACGAACCCGCTGACCTGCTCAAGGCCCTGGCCTGCGTCCTGGACGCGGCACCCCTGACCCTCGACGACCAGGGGCGCCTGAGCGACGACGCCCTCGACACGCTCCAGGCCTTGCACGGCCCCGCACCCGACACCAACGCCTGGCACCGCATCATCGACCTCGGGCGCCTCACCCAGGCCCTGGCCGACACCCGCGACAAGCTCGAAGTCGGCGCAGCAGCCCCTCGCCTCCTCGATCAGGGACCCCTGACCTGGAGCCACGCCGCACTCCAGCTCTGGGTCGAAGGCACCGGACCCCACGACATCGACCGCGCACAGAACGAGGCCTTCGGCGTCAGCCAGATCTGGCTCGACGAGATACGCCCCGCCCTCAAGCGCGGACAACACCGACACCAACCCCTCGAAGGCTGGTGGCGCTTCATCGACCACCCCGAAAAACTCGGCGCCACCCTCAACGCCCCCAGACCCCGATCGCGGCGACAGCAAGGACGCCCCGCAGCCTCCTGGTTCGCCGCCCCCGGCGTCAACGACGAGCAGGACATCATGTGCGGCTTCCCGAGGGTCGAAGTCGACCGCGAGCGCCTCGACGCCGAAGTCCTCCTCGTCGAAGGCATCGTGCTGACCTTCCGACTCCTGCTCCTGGACCTGCTCGGCGGCCTCTGCGCCCCCGTCCTGTCCCGCGTCGCGCTCTCCAGCCTGATCCAGGACACCGCCGCCCTGGCCATCCACCTCAACCTGCCCGTGATGTTCTTTGACCCCATGGGCCAGACCTTCATCCCCGTCCGACCCCCCACCTACATCGTCGAAGCCACCCACGACGCCGCCTTCGACAAGCTCACCAACGTCCTCATCGACGCGCTCCTGATCCCCGCCGGCGTCGTCGAGCCCGAAGGCGACGAGCTGCGCATCTTCAGCCACCGCGTCAACGTCAAGACGCCCCTCTGGTTTGACCACGACGCCCGCGTCGAAGCCCTCTCCGCCCTGACCCAGAGCACCGCCGAGGAGATCGAGGACCGCAAGAGCCCCGCCGCTGGCCTGCGCCCCGTCTCCGGCAAGGGCGAGTCCGACCGCCGCTTCTGGCTCGGCAGACCCCTGGCCGAGCTGCGCCGCGCCATCGACGGCCGCAAGGTCACCGCCTTCGGCGGCGGATACCTCGAGGTCAACCCTCAGGGCGCCTCGACCACCTCCGGCGTATAGACCTCGTGCACCGCCTCGGCCGCGAAGGCCTCCACCGCCGCACCACCCGGCACCCAGATCCGACCTCCCACCGCCGCCGCACCCGTCCCATGCCGCCGCGTCAACATCGGCCGCACCACCTCCCAACGATCTGAGACAGGATCATAGGCCTCGTTGTCGCTGAACACCCCCGACGGGTGGCTCCGGTTGCCCTCGCCTCCCATCACATAGACACGCCCGTCCAGCAGAGCGCTCGCCAACCCCGCCCGCGAGGTCGGCATCGGCGACCCCTCCCCCCACGCGTCCGCAGCCGGATCGTAGATCTGCACCCGCGCCACATGACTCCCCAGGCTCCGAAAGCGACCCCCGAAGACGTAGAGCCGACCCCCGAAGGCCTGCGCCGTCGCGTGATCAACCCCCGAGGGCATCGGCGCCAGCGACTCCCAGCGATCCTCCCCCACGTCGTAGGCCGACAAGTCCGCCACCGCCCCTCCCCTCAACCCCCCCGCGACGTAGACCTTCGACCCGATCGCCGCCACCCCCGACGCTCCCCGCTCCGTCCCCGTCGGCATCGACGCACCCTCGCTCCACCCGTCCGCGGCCGGATCGTAGACAAAGACACGCCCGTCCGGCGCGAAGCCCCGCTCCACCAGAAAGCCCACCACGTAGATCTTCCCCTCGACCGCCGCCGCGTTGGCGTGGTGCGCCCGCACAGGCATCGGCGCCGCCGTCCGCCACGCGTCCGCGTCCACGTCGTAGACCTCCACCGAGGGCACGATCTGCAGCGACGCGTCAAAGCCCCCAAGCACGTAGATCGACCTGCCCACCGCCACCACCGCCACCTCCTGGCGCGCACCCGCCCCGATCGGCGCCACCCGCGACCACACCCCGCCCCCTTCTCCGTCAAAGCCGTTGTTCTCCGAGCCGATCAGCCCCTCGTCCGCGCCGCACCCCGCGCCCACCAGAACAAACACCAAGGCCATGAAATAATTATACTTTTCCACAGCAACCCTCCACCGGCCTGCCCGAGGCGCCGCGCGCGCCCAGCCACCCCAGGATAGCGCAACCGACCCGCCGACGCGCCACGGCGCAGCCCCAGCCCCAGGCCAGACCAGCAGCCCCAGGCCGAGGCCAGGCCATCCGCTTGATGTGAAAGGACAAGGAAAGGACGAGGAAAGGACAGGATCGGGCAGCGCGGCTCCAGGCCAGGGGCAAGGCCACGGGCGTCGCCACCTCCAAGAGATCCACGCGGCGCAAGCGGCGCCGCGGTCAAGAAGAGATCCACGCGGCGTCGCTTGCGCCACGGGCATCGCCCTCAAGAGATCCAGGAGATCAAGAGATCCAGCAGATCCACGCGGCGCCGCTTGCGATCCAGGAGATCCACGCGGCGCCGCTTGCGCCGCGGATCACGGCGCTCAGGGCGTGAAGAACTCCACGGTCGTCACCGCGGCGAAGGCCTGTACGTCGGCGCCGCCGGGCACGAAGATCCGCCCACCCACCGCCACCGCGCCCGTCCCGTGTCGGCGCGTCAACATCGGGGCCAGGATCGCCCAACGGTCGGCGGCGGGATCGTAGACCTCCGAGCTGTCAAAGACCCCCGACGGGTGCCCGACATTGCCCTCGCCGCCAAAGACGTAGATCCGCCCGTCGAGCACGGCGGCGGCGTGTCCACCCCGCGATGTCGGCATCGGCGCGCGCGGGCTCCACGCCCCTTGCTCGGGGTCAAAGGCGAAGACCGCGTCCGTATGGCTGTTGATGTTCCGATCTCGCCCGCCGAAGGTGTAGAAGACCCCGTCGACGGCCCCGACCACGAGGTGATCCAGCGGCACCGGCAGCGGCGCCAGCGCCTCCCAGCTGTCGGCGCCCGTGTCGTAGGCCGAGAAGTCGACCACCGCATTGCCCCTCAACCCCCCCGCGACGTAGATCTTCGACCCGATCGCCGCCGCCCCCGACGCACCCCGCTCCGTCCCCGTCGGCATCGACGCGCCCTCGGACCACTCATCCTCCTCGGGATCGTAGACAAAGACGCGCCCGTCCGGCACGAAGCCCAGCCCGGTCAAGAAGCCCACGACGTAGAGCCTGTCGCCCACCACGGCGGCGTTGGCGTGGTGCATCCGCGCCGGCATCGGCGGCAATGACCTCCAGGTGTCCGTGGCCGGGTCGTAGGCCTCCACCGTCGGCACCACCTGCAGCGCCTCGTTGAAGCCGCCTATCACCAGCACCTCGCCTTGCAGCGCCACCACGGCCACCTCCTGGCGCGGGCCGACGGCGATGGGCGCCGCCGAGGCCCAGGAGCCCAGGCCGGGATCGACCTCCGCGTCCTCGGCGGCGTCCATCGCCGCGTCGTCGGACTCCTGCGGCGCGTCGGGGTCGACGTCCGCGACCTCGCCGACGTCATCGCGGGGATCATCGGCGTCGAGCGCGACGTCTTCAAGGCCAGGATCGGCCCCATCGCGAGGATCGGCGTCGGACGCTGCGTCTTGAGGATCGGCGTCTGCATCGGCGAGGGCGCTCGCTGGGCCCTTGTCGTCAGAGCAGGCCGCCAACAAGGCTACGGAGAGGGCTATCAGGGCTCGGCGGCGCATGAGGTGTCCTCTTCAGCGGGATCGGTGCGTGGCGGACGAGCGCGGGGCGCCCTCCTGCTCCTGTTGTCGGCGGCGGCGCTGGCGATCGCGGAAGTCGGGGACGTCGTCGGTGATGGTCTTGACCTCGCACATTTCGAAGATGCGCGACACGATCCGTTCGCCGACGCGGGCGCCGAGGGTCTCGCCGATCATCGAGGGGACGTAATCGGGCGCCTCGGTGTCGGTGACATTGCCCTTGGTGCCCCGCCGCGGCGCGTTCAACGGGTAGTTCGTGGTGAAGAAGGTCGGCAGGCAGGCGTTGTAGCGCTTGCTGATCAGCTCGTCGATGATGCCCAGCTCCCAGTCGCTCTTGCGGCCCTTGCCCAGCTCGTCGATGAAGAGGATCGGCACGGCCGACAGGTTGTTGAGGATGTCGGCGGCGTTCTGGCGCGTCTCGTAGGCCTCCCGCAGCTCGCTGAGCAGGTGGGTGAACTCGATGAAGCGGCACTGCATCCCCTTCTCAAGGGTCAAGTAGCGCACGAAGGCGATCATCAGGTGGGTCTTGCCCGTGCCGACGCGCCCGGTGAGCAGGATGCCGCGATCCCTGAGGGTGAAGGTCATCGCGTAATTGTGAAGCAACGACCTGATCTCATTGAGGTTTCCGACCTCTCGGGTCAAGTCTTCGTCGCTGTAGATGTTGAAGCCGCCGAAGTCCTTGTCGAAGTAGCGGGCGGGCAGCCGGGCCTCGTTGAAGCGCTTCATCCGCATCTCGAGGTTGGTGCATCGGGGGCAGTCGGCGACGACCTGGTAGCCATCGGGGCGAGAGGAGAAGATCACGCCGTCGCCATTGCAGGCCTCGCAGAGGATCTTGCAGCGCTTGCAGCGCTGGGCTACGGCCACATCGCGCTTGCTGATGGTGGTGTAGTACTGATCGAAGCAGGCTCCACAGGTGTGGGTCGATGTTTTTTTGCGGGTCGTGAAGTTCATGGGCGTGCGCCGGCAAGAAGGGGCTCAATCGATCTCGTATCGTGCCACACGTCCGGCCTGAGGACCAGTGACCCAGACGCCCTCGGCGCCCTTTCCTGGGTAGATCCGCCCTGCGGCGGCGTCCAGGGGCACCCGCGCCGCGACCTGAAGCCGCCCGTCGAGCCAGTCCACGACCCACATCTGGCCCCCCTCGCCGGTCGAGATCAGCAGCCGCCCCTTGCCCACGGGATCGCTCCAGACCAGATCGGCGCTCTTGACGGGGACGTCGATGGCGTCCAGGGGGCGCAGCTCCTGCGGATCGAGCGCCTCAAGGCGGCCAGCGCCCGCGTAGAGGGCGAAGACGGGGCCGCCCTCGGCCGAGGAGGCGACGACGTGGGAGGGGATGGCGGAGAGCGCCTTCGGGGGCAGGGGGGCGCCCTTGGGGCCATCGACGAGGGTGGCCAGCGGGCTGTTGGCGTGAAGGACGAGCATCCGGTGGCCCTGGCCGCCGGGCAGCGCGACGATCTTCCAGGGGCCCGGCGAGACGGCGATCCTCCCCTCGGCGCGCAGCGAGGCCGTGGAGACGGGCGTCAGGTCATCGCTGCCGAGGTTGGCGCTCCAGAGCCAGGCTCCGGCGGCGTCCAGCGCAATGTCGGCGGGGGTGTCGCCGGGGAGGTCGACGGCCAGGGGATCGAGAGTGTCGAGGTCGAGGCGGATCAGCGGGCGGGCCGGGTCGCGGCACAGGACGAAGGCGCGGCGCCCGGCGGGCTCAAGGACCATGAGGCGAGGGGCGTCGCAGAGGGCGCGCTCGTCGGTGAGGGCGAGGTGGGGGCCCTGGAGGCGGAGGTCGAAGACGCGGTCGCCGCCGAACTCCAGGGCCAGCAGGCGGCCGGGGCCGGCGGCGTAGAGCCCGCCGAGGGGGCGCGCCCCCAGCGCGAGGGTCTTCGAGCCGCCCTCGGCGTCGACGCTGAGGATGGCGTCGCCGCCGAAGATCGCGACCCCGAAGTGCGGGCGGCCCTCGGCGGTCTGGAGCGCGGCGCCATTGCCGAGGTGTTGCCCCGTGAGCGCCTCGGCGGCGCGACGAGGCGCGGGCCGGGGCGGCGCGTTGTCCACATCATCAACAGGCTTATCCACAGAAGATGCATCGGATGAAGCGCTGATACTCGCATCTGATGGCGAAAATGGCAGATCGTCCTTGGCGCGATCGCAGTCGACGCAGCGGACGCAGAGCGCTGCGGCGATCAGGAGCAGCGCGCGCCGGCGCAGGGGCAGCCCCGAGGGGGGTCTTGAAGGCGCCTGTGAGGGGCGTTGAGGGCCGTCGAGGTGCCCGGGTGGGGGTGGGGGCGTCTGAGGGCAGGGCATGGCGTACGAGCCTCTGAGGGCCTTGCAGGGGCCGCGGCTCACTCGGTCCTTTCGAGGGATCCGTGGGCGACGGAGAAGGCGGCGAGCTGATCGTCGAGGAGGATGTGATCGCGGTGGGTGGTGGTGATGAAGACCTGGCCGGGGTTGTTCTGGAGGAAGTCGAAGAGGTAGCGGTTGCGGACGCGGTCGAGCTCGCTGGAGACGTCGTCGAGCAGGAGGATGGGGCGAAAGCCGCGGTGCTGCTGGAAGAGGCGGACCTCGGCGATCTTCATGGCCAGGACGACGGCGCGCTGCTGGCCCTGGCTGGCGAAGGCGCGCAGGGCGTGGCCTTCGAGGGAGAGGTGGAGGTCGTCGCGGTGTGGGCCGCGGGTCGTGAAGCCCCGGCGCAGGTCCTCGCGGCGGCCGGACGCGAGGGTCTTCTGGAGCCGCTCGGCCAGCGCCGGCTCGTCCTCGTCGAGGGTGCCGGGCCGCGCCAGCCCGCCGAGCCAGCCGGCGCGGTAGGAGATGACGACCTTGGGGGCGTCGACGGGGGCGTCGACGGGGGTTGCGGGATCGGCGCCGGCGAAGATGGCGTTGAAGGTCTCCCGGAAGAGGGGCGCGAAGGCTTGCAGGTAGCGCAAGCGGCGCAGCGCAATGGCGGCGCCGAGGTTGGCCAGCTGCTCGTCGTAGACGTCGAGCAGCATCGCGGGGTTGCGCTCGTCGCGCAGCAGCGCATTGCGGCGCTTGAGGACGCTCTGGTAGGCCATCACGTCGGAGAGGTAGCTGGCCGAGACGTTGAAGATGGCCCGGTCGACGAAGCGCCGCCGCTCGTCGGGGCCGCCCTTGAGGATGTTGAGGTCGTCGGGGGAGAAGACGATGGCGTTGAGGCTGCCGAAGAAGGTCGACAGGTTCTTGACCGCGGTGCCGTTGAGCTGGACCTTCTTGCCCTGGGGAGAGATGTCGATCCGGGCGGTGCGCTCGACGCCGGCGCGCTCGATGCAGCCCTCGACGACGGCGAGCTTCGATCCCCAGCGGATCAGCTCGGAGTTGCGCTGGGGCCGGAAGCTCTTGACGGCGCTGAGCAGGTAGACGGCCTCCAGCAGGTTCGTCTTGCCCTGGCCGTTGGCGCCGTAGAAGATGTTGAAGCGCGGCCCCGGTGAGAAGGTCAGGGCGCCGAGGTTTCGGAAGTCCTCGATGCGAAGGGTCGACAGCTCCATCCTCAAATCCGCATGGGCATGACGACGAAGAGCAGGTCATCCCGGGAGGCGTCCCGGATCATGGTGGGCGAGAGCGTGTCGATGATCTCCATCGTGATCTCGTCGCCGTCGATGACGCCGAGCACGTCAAGCAGGTAGCGGTAGTTGTAGCCGGCCTGCACCGCGTTGCCGGAGAACTCGATGGGGATCACGTCGCGCGACTCGCCCTGCTCGGCGTCCTGGGTGTGGACCTCGCACTCGGACTCGTTGAAGGCGATGCGCACATTGCCGGTCTTGGGCGGGGCCACGATCGCGGCGTACTTGAGCGCGTGGATCAGGTCGGCGCGGCGGATGATGGCCTTGACGTCGCTCTCGCGCGGCAGGACCTGGTCGACGTCCGGGAAGGTGCCGTCGATCAAGCGGATCGAGACCTGGGTCGGCCCGTGCTTGAAGACGATGTTGTTGTCCTTCAGGCCGAAGGAGAGCTCCGGGTTGGAGATGTCCAGCGTCCGCTTGAGCTCGGCCAGACCCTTGCGCGAGATGATGACCCCACGGCTGAGCTCCGCCGGCCAGCGCGTCGCGGCGCTCTCCGGCGTCGGCGCCAGCGCGATGCGCGACAGGCGGTGGCCGTCGGTGGAGATCATCGCGAAGGTGCCCTCGGCCGAGACCCTGAAGAAGGCCCCGTTGAGGCTGGGCCTGCCCTCGTCGGTCGAGATCGAGAAGAGCGTCTTCTCGATCATGTCCAACAGCCGGGCCGTCCCCACCGGGTAGAAGCTCACGCCCTCGAAGCTGGCGATGTTGGCGAAGCTCTCCGCCGGCATCCCCGGCAGCTTGGCCTGCGTCTCGCCGGCCTTGAGCTGGGCGTAGTGGTTCGGCTCCGTGGTCAGCTCGACCTCCGAGGGCCGCATGTTCTTGACCACGTCAAAGAGCCGCCTGGCCTGCAGGGTGACCTTGCCCGGCTCCAGCACCTCGCAGGGGCATGAGGTCGAGATCGTCACGTCCAGATCCGTGGCGTGGATCGTAAGCTGATCGTCTTCGGCCACCAGCAGCGCGTTGCTCAAGATCGCCAGGGTGCTCTTTTGATTGACCACGCCCTGGACCTTGAACAGCTCCTGGGTGAGCGCCTCGCGAGTGATTCTGATCTTCATCGACCTCCTCCCTGGAGATGCTTTTGGAAACCTGATGGGTCTATCGCCTTCAGCCGCCCAAGACAAGGGCCAACCGGCCTCTTCTCCACTTCTCCCTGACCCTCTGACCTCGCCCGCATGGCTGTTACTCCTGAAGGAACATGACTCTCTTTTTATAGCTCGTCGTAGTCGTAGGGGCTGTGGGATCGTGGACAACCGATCCAAGTCGCCGGATTCATTCGGCGATCTCGTCCACAGATCCCTGCGATCAGCGCCGGGTTCCGCCTGTGGACAAAGAGGCCTCTGGGCTCCCCCCAGACTGTCCACAGCTCTGATCCCAAACTCCCAACAGCGATCCCCACAGGTTGTCCACACCCCTTCAAGCCCCGATCTGACGATCTCGAAGGCCGTTTTGACCCCAGCGACACGGTGTCGCTTTCCCCCAGCCCCTCGATCACCCCCGGATCCTGCCGATCGAGGGCGCGATCGGCTGTCGGAGGTCCAGAGATCGCCCTGTTCTGGCCACCTGATCGCCCCCGATCGCTCCCTGATCGCCCCCTGATCGCTCCCCGATCGGCGAAGGTCAGGCCCTCCCCTTCCGCCTCACTTTGGCACGCAATGATACATTTGTCCAGCTGTCGATCCTCCAGAGATCGCCGCGGGCCTCGGGAGGCCGCGCGCGCCCGGGCGGCGCCCGGGATCAGGGGCGTGGCCACCCTCTGGACTGGGCAGGTGGAGGCCGCGCACAGGGGCGGCGCCTGGGGTCAGGGGCGCGACCATCTGGACCGGGCAGGCGGAGGCCGCGCGCAGGGGCGGCACCCGGAGTGCGATGAAGGAGGGATCGAGAGAGATCGAGAGGAGGGGGAGCGGGTCAGGCGACGACGGTCTTCTCAAGAGAGCGCAGCTCGGTCTTGAAGCTGTCGCTGGTCTCGATGAGCGACTCGATCTTGCTGACGGCGTTCATGACCGTGCTGTGATCGCGATCGCCGAAGAAGCGGCCGATGTCGGGGAAGGAGAAGTTGGTGTGCTGGCGCGACAGGTACATGGCCACGTGGCGCGGGTGGGCGATGGCCCGGTGGCGCCGCGGCCCGGTCAGATCCTTGACCTTGACGTTGTAGAAGCTGGCCACGGCGCGCTGGATGCGGTCGACGGTCAGCTGGGTGTTCTGCTCGCGGATGACGCCCTTGAGCTGCTCGCGGACCAGCTCGACGTTGATGGGCCGCTTGTAGAGCGCCGCGTAGGCCTTCAGGCGCACCAGGCAGCCCTCGATCTCGCGCACGTTGGTCCGGATGTGGGTGGCCAGGAACATGACGACCTCGTCGTCGAGGAGCAGATCCTCGACGTCGGCCTTCTTCTTGATGATCGCCATCCGCGTCTCGATCTCGGGCGGCTGGATGTCGGCGATCAGGCCCCAGCCGAAGCGGCTGCTCAGGCGCTCTTCGAGGCCAGGCAGCTCATGGGGCATCTTGTCCGACGTGATGACGATCTGGCGGTGCGCCTGGTGCAGGGCGTTGAAGGTGTGGAAGAACTCCTCATGGGTCGAGTCCTTCCCTGCGATGAACTGGATGTCGTCCATCAACAGCACGTCGCAGCGCTCCCTGTACTTGCTGCGAAAGGAGTTCGTGTCCTTGTTGCGCAGCGAGTGGATCAGCTCGTTCATGAACTGCTCGGAGGTGACGTAGGTGACCCGCAGCGTCGGGTTGTTCTGCAGCAGGCAGTTGCCCACCGCGTGCAGCAGGTGGGTCTTGCCCAGGCCGACGCCGCCGAAGAGGAACAAGGGGTTGTAGACTCTGGCCGGGCGCTCGGCGACGGCCTGACAGGCGGCGTCGCAGAACTGGTTGGACGAGCCGACGACGAAGTTGTCGAAGGTGTAGCGCGGGTTCAGGCCCGCCTCCAGCACCCTGGCCTCGTGGGTCATCGACGCCGGTCGAGCGCTCGACCGGCGAGCGGCGTCCTCGACCTCGCCCTGCAGCCCATCCGTCGGCTGGGGCGCCGTCAAGAGCCCGCCTGAGCCCGCCTGCGCCCCTTCGCCCTGGCTCAAGGGCAGCGAGGTCTGGAAGGCCGCGTGGCGCGGGCCCTCGCCTCCTGGGGCCTCCTCGGCCCCCTGGGGCTGGCGGGCCACCAGCAGGATCTCGCGCTTCTTGCCCGTGGCCTTGCGGATCACCTCCGACAGGTAGTCGAGGTAGTGGTTCTCGAACCAGGTCACGAAGAAGGCGTCGGGCACCTGAAAGACGATCTGCTCGTTGTCGTACTCGCTCAAGACAAGATGCCTGAAGAACTGGTTCCAGGTGCGATCGTTGACCTGACGCTTGATGAGGACCTGTATCCTGGGCCAGAGCTGCTGCATGAATCGATGCCTGGACGAGGCGGCGACCTTGAGAGGGCGCGCGTTGGGATGATCGGTGGCGTCGCGATACCTCGACTTGATACCCCGACACGGTGTCGGAGCGTCTTGGGAGGCTCGAGAGATCCTCGCGACGGGTGAAGATGTCTCTCGACCCAGAGCTACCGGGTGGTGGCCCCGATCTCAAGCCCAAAAAACCTGCGGGGCCCCTCCTTGTGGGCGCTCATGATTTTCCACACAGAGTTATCCACAGCCTCCAGCGGACCTCTTCGAAGGCCGGCGCCGTCCCCATGAAGCCAGAAGGGGATCCCCCGGGCAGGTTTTCCACACCTGTGGAAAACTGGCCGCGCTTGAGGAAAAAACCTGGGGAAGAGATCCCTGCACAAGCTTTCAAGGCGTCCCCATCGAGGCGCCCGGCGGCGCGGCCAGATCGACGTCGATCCCCGCCGTCTGGGTGCTGGTTCGGGCCTTCAGCGGTCGGATCGGGGGCGATCGGGGCAGATCGGAGGTGATCCTGGGGGTGATCAGGGGTGATCTTGGGGGCGATCGGGGGTGATCGGGGGTGATCTGGAGGCGATCGGGGGGATCAGGGCTTGTTCTTGTAGAGCTCGTCGGGATCGGGCAGGGCGGAGTTGCCGCTCTGCCCGGTCTGGCTGGCGTCGGCCCCTTTCTTGAGGGTGAGGGCCAGCTCGCTGTCCTTGTTGAGCGCGACGCGCTTCGTGACGCTCTTGTGGCCCTTGAGCTTGAGGATGAGGGTGGGGCGGGCCTTCTCGTCGAGGGGGCGTTGGATGGTGACGGGGGTGGTCTTGGGCAGGACAACGCCGTCGAAGGTGACCTCGGCCCCTTCAGGGTCGGTGGTGATGGAGATCGAGACCTGGGGGCCGTCGGGGAGGGCCGCCTGCTTGTCCTGCGTTGCGGCGTCGGGGAGCTGCGCGACGGCGGCGGCGTCGGGGGCCTCTTCGGCGGCGTCCGGGGTGGCCTCGGCGATCCCGGCGTCCTCGACGGCTGGGACGATCTCGACGGGTGACTTCTGGCTCAGCTCAGGGGGGGTGGGGGCGGGGGGATCTGGATCGGTGTTGTTCTTGTCGCCGAAGGCGAAGAAGGCGACGACGAGGAGCAGGACAAGGGCCAGGGCGGCGCCGCCGGCGATCACGAGGGTGTTCTGTCCGGGGCGCGAGGGAGCGACGGCCGCTGCTGGGGCGGGGGATCCGTGAGGGGGGGTGGCGCCGAGGTTGAGCTTGAGGCCGCCATCCCACGCGTAGGAGCCGCTCTCGGTCAGGCCGGCTTCTTGTGGCGAGGGCCTGGTCAGGGGGTTGGAGGGCGTCGGCGTGGCGGTGGCGCCGGAGGGGTTGGCGGCGGCCATGCCCATGCTGGTGGGATCCGGGCCGAGGGTGTCGGCCAGGTTGAAGCCCTCGGTGTTGGGCAGGGTGTTCAGCTGGGTCGGCGGCGGGGTGTAGGAGCCGTGCAGGGGCGTGACGGCGGGGTTCGAGGAGGTGGCGTAGCCCGAGACGATGGGCAGCATGGAGGTGTTGGCCACGAACTGGAACTTGGCCGCGATCATCTCAAGGGCGGCGGCCATCTCGTCGACGGACTGATAGCGGGCGTCCCGGTCCTTCATCATGGCCTTGAAGACGACGGCCTCCAGCTCTGGGGGGAGCTGGAGGTCGGGGCGTCGCTTGGCGAAGGGCTCGGGCGGCTCGCTGCAGTGCATCAGCAGGATGCTGACGTGGTCTTCGGCGTCGAAGGGGACCGCGCCGGTCAGGAGCTGATACATCATGACGCCGACGGCGTAGATGTCGCTGCGGGCGTCCAGGGGCATGCAGCGGGCCTGCTCGGGGGACATGTACTTCGGGGTGCCGAAGATCATGCCGGCCTTGGTCAGCGTCTTGTCGTTGTTGTTCGAGGACTCCCGCAGCTTCGCGACGCCGAAGTCGAGGACCTTGACGAAGTCGTTGTCGCCGCCGAGGTTGATCAGGAAGATGTTGTCGGGCTTGATGTCGCGGTGGACGATCCCTTTCTTGTGGGCCTCGGAGAGGGAGTGGCACAGCTGCATGATGACGCGGACGGCCCGCTGGGGGGTCAGCGCGCCTTGCTTCAGGACGCGGTCGAGGCTGATGCCATCGAGGAACTCCATGGCGATGTAGAGCAGGCCGTCCTCGTCCTGGCCGAAGTCGTAGATGGTGATCGTGTTGGGGTGGGAGAGCTTCGAGGCGGCGCGGGCTTCGAGGTGGAAGCGCCGCACGAGGGTCTCGTACTCGTCGTCCTTCTCGGCGGGGCGCGTCAGCAGGACCTTGATGGCGACGTTGCGGTCGACGGCGCCCTGCTTGGCCTTGTAGACCACGCCCATGCCGCCGGCGCCGATGCGCTCGGTGATGACGTAGCGTCCGCCGATGCTCCGACCGATGAGCGGGTCGATCTTCTTCCCCTTGGCGGGGGCCGGCGAGGGGGCCTTGTCGGCCTCGTTGTTGACGGCCTCGGGATCGTCGAGGAGGGCCTCGCGCTCCTGATTCTGGCCTTGTGCAGAGGACACGTCCTACCTCATCTCAGGTGTTCTGGCGGCGGGTCACCCGACCTTCATGATAGATGTGGTGGTGGGTGAAGCCGAATTTCTCGTAGGTCCCGATGGCGGCCATGTTGCCCTCCTGGACATTGAGGGTGACCAGGGAGACGGACTTGAAGAGCTCATCGAGCAGGCGCGTGGTCACGGCCGTGGCGTAGCCGTGCCGCCGGTGGTCGGGGTGCGTGACGAGGTTGCCGATGGCCGCGATGTCGTAGGCCTGGCTGAAGACGTGGATGCCCGCGATGGCGGCCAGGCCACGCCCCTTGTCGACGTCGACGCCGAAGTAGAGGCCGCTCTCGAGCTGATAGGGTTCGAAGAAGTTGTCGGGATAATATCGGTAGAGGGCCATGATGGCGGCCGTATCGGGGTGATCCAGGCGGCGGACGCGGACCTCGGCGTTGGAGGGGCGGTAATTCTCGCGCGACAGGCCCATGCGGATCATGCGGTTGAGGTGGCCGGCGCTAAAATGGGCGTCCAGGGTGCCCAGGTGGTGCTCCCAGGTGTGGACCCAGAAGCTCTCGGGCAGCTGGCCGTGGACGGCGTCGAAGATCTCGGTCAGGCCCCGGCGCGAGGCCTCGTCCTCCTTCGGAGGGCCGACGGTCAGCACGACCGGCAGGCTCAGGCCCTTGTAGAGCAGGATGAGGGCGTCGAGCTGTCGGTCCTCGTTGAAGTGCCCGAACCAGTCGCAGAAGGGCAGGTAGGCTGGGTCGAGGTCGCCGAGGAGGTAGGCATTGCCGACCCGGTCGCGGGTCAAGAAGCTGCGCAGCAGGTCCCTATCCTTCAACACCTCGACCGGCATGGCGCTCCTCGTTCAGGTGGGCGGCGCGCGGCGCGTCAGCGCACCGCGCTGCGGCGTAGGGGTTGACGCGCTGCGCGAGGGCCTCGGCGCAGCGTGTCAACAGCGCTCCCGGTCAAGATACTCCCCCGCAGAAGGCTCCGCAAGGGCGCGGCAGGCTCAGAGGCCCTCCAGGGCCGGGGCGACGCGCTCGACGAAGAGCTCGACGAGGACCTTGTCGAGCTGCCCCCTGGCGGCCTCGCGCAGCAGGATCGAGCTGGCCTGCGCCTTGGCCATCGCCGGCTTGTAGGGGCGATCGGAGGCCGTCAGGGCGTCGTAGATGTCGGCGATCGTCAGGATCCGCACCTGGGTGGGGATCTCCTCGTCCTTGAGGCCGCGGGGGTAGCCGGTGCCGTCGAGCTTCTCGTGGTGGGCGCCGGCGAAGCAGGGGATGCGGCGCAGCTCGCGGCTCCAGGGGATGCGGTTGAGGAAGTCCTCGCTCTTGGCCGCGTGCGAGCGCATGTTCTCCCACTCCTCCTCGTTGAGGTTGCTGAAGGCGATCTTGAGGTTGTCGAACTCCTTCTTCATCAAGAGGGGGACGGCGACGCCGCCGAAGCCGGCCACGGAGCGCTCGCCGATGGCCAGGATCCGCTGGATCTCCTCCGGCTCCAGGTCTCGCTTGCCGCGCAGGTCCCGCACGGTCCGCAGGCTCTGGTCGAGCTCTTCGGAGAAGATCCTGTGGGCCTCGTTCAGGACGGCCATGTCGGCGTCCGAGGGGGGCCGGCCCTCCCGGGTGAGCTGGGCCAGGAGCTTCTCGGTCATCTGCCGCCAGTAGACGTTCTTGAAGTTGGCGAAGCGCTGGCCGATCAGGGCCACCTCGGTGTCGCTGATCCGCGCCGACTTGGTCAGCACCGCCTCGCGCACGCCGACCTTTCCGAAGTCGTGCAGCAGGGCCGCGTAGCGCAGCTCCGTCAGCTCCGAGGGGGTGAAGATGCAGCCGGCCAGCGGACCCTCCTGGGTGCGGTTGATGGCCTCGGCCAGCCGGATCGTGTAGGTCGCCACGCGCTCGGAGTGGCCGGCGGTGGTCGGGTCGCGCGACTCGATCGCCGTCACCGAGGCCTGCACGAAGCCCTCGAACATCTTGTAGATGTCCTCGCTGAGCCGGGCGCGCTCCAGGGCGAAGGCGGCATTGCTGGCCAGCACCGAGAAGAGGTCCAGATCCTGGCGCGAGAAGAGGCTGCCGTGACCGCGGGTGTCGACCTGCATCACCCCCAGCAGGGAGCGCTGGCCCACCAGCGGCGCGCACAGGCAGGCCGTGATCTGCGCCTCCAGGATCGAATCCGAGATCTCCGCCCCCAGGTGATCGCGCACGAAGAGGATCGACTCGCGCGTCTCGACCACCCGCTGGATGATCGACTGCGACAGGATCACCTCCTCATCCTGGAAGGTCGTCGCCGAGCGCGGGCGCGTGATGAAGGGCGACAGCAGCCCCTCCTCGTGCCTGTCCATCATGCTGATGGCGAAGAAGTTGGCCGCCGGGAAGGCCTCGAAGGTCGCCTCCACGATCAGGTCCAGGATCTCCTCGATCCGGGTCAGGCTGTTGAGCCGCCCCGAGAGCATGAAGAGGATCTCCAGGCGCGTGTCCTTGTTGCCGATCCCGCGCGTCCAGTCCTGCACCGGGCGGTGCGCCGCCGTGATGAACTTCTCCTTGCCGCCCGAGGAGTAATCGGCCCGGTCCTGCTTCGCGCGCGACTTCGGCGCCGCCGCCGGGCTCGTGATCTCCAGCCGGATGAGCGTCGACCCCACCTGGATCTCCGAGCCGTCGACCACCCGCACGTGCCGCACGTGCGTGCTGTCGTGCAGGTTGATGCTCACCTCGTCGATGAGCACCAGAGAGCCGTGCCGACTCCTGAGATCGTAATAGACGTAGCCGCTGCCCTCGCGCACCAGCTCCCCGTGCCAGTTGGACACGAAGCCGTCGCTGAGCATGAAGTCGTTGTGGATGTCTCGCCCGATCGTGATCCGCTCCTGATCAAAGCGACGCTGCTTGCCGAGATCAGGACCGCTGACGACCGTGAAGTTGACGATGGTCTGGCTTTGCATGGCGCCTGGGTGCGGGACGCTCCGTCGAGCGGGTCTTGAATCACACGATCCTGGAACCCCTTCGAACATATCCCCTCCCGCCGGTCGCCACAAGGCACCCCCCGCGCTTCTCCCCGCCGCTCCTCCCTGACCCCACCCGCGTGCGCCGCCTCTCCCTCACCCCGCCCGTCCAGCCCGCCACCGCCGACCCCCGACCGCCCCTTGACGACCGTCCAGACTCGGGGCTATGGTGGGGCGACCTTGAATCGGAGATTCCGCCGGGCAGGCGCACATGACCCACACAGCGCAACAGCCCCCTCAACCCCCCAGGCCCCTCTACAACGACGGGGGCCTTCACCTGATCCTCTTCAACAGGATCAGCGGCGCGCTGGCCATCTGCGCCCTCGCCGTCTCCTTCCTCATGCCCACCCAGGGGCTCGGCTTTGACCTGTGCTGGTTCTACACCCTCTCCCACCTGCCCTGCCCGGGCTGCGGCCTGACCCGCAGCGTCGCCAACCTCTCCCACCTCGACTTCCAGGCCGCCTGGCGCTACAACCCCTTCGGGATCGTCGCCTACGCCACCATGCTCGCCATGGCGCCCTTCGCCCTCATCCCCGGGCGCTGGCGCCAGCGCTGGCACGCGCGGCTCGCGCGGCACCCCAAGCCGCTCTACTTTGGCTTCCTCGCCCTGATGGGCGCCTCGTTGTTCTTCGGCCTCGGCCGTCTGCTCTACCACCTGTGGACCGGAGAGATCTTCCCCCTCCGGCCTTGAGTCGCCCCGAAAGGCGCTCGCCACCCTTTACTCCTCAAGGAGGTTCCCCTTGGACGACACCAAACTCCCCGGACTCCTGCTCGCCATCGTCGGCGGCCTGACCATCTTCGCCGGCCTCGGGCTTATCGTCCTGGGCATCATCTCCATCATCCCCATCGTCTCCGCCGAGGCCTGGGCTGCGCTCGCGACCCCCATCGTCTACGCCGTCATGGGCTTTGGAAACATCATCGGCGGCGCCATCTCCATCCTCGGCGGCCTCAAGGCCCGCAACATGGAGAGCAAGAACCTCGCCATGGCCGGCGCCGTCATGGCCTGCCTGCCCTTCTGCTCCGCCTGCTGCATGCCCCTCGGACTCGGCGTCGGCATCTGGAACCTCGTGGTCATCAACAAGCTCAAGGATCAGTTCAACAGCTGATACCCCCCATGCTTGACCGCCGATCCCGCGTCCTGCTCGGCGCCCTGCTGGCCGCACTCGCGCTGCCCGCAGCGGCCCTGGCCCTCCCTCCCCCCCCCTCCATCTCCACACCCTGGCGACCCGGCGCTCAACCCTCCCCACGGAGAGACGCCCACGCCGCCGTGCGCGCCGCCGCCCAGAGCGCGCCCGCGCCCGCCGACCTCGCCCTCCTCGACGCCTCCCCTGCTCTCCTCGTCGACCTCGGCCCCGGCGGCGTCGACCTGAGCGACAGAGCCATCGCCCGCGCCTTCTTCGCCCTCCACCCCGACGACTTTGACACCCTCGTCGTCTTCACCGACTTCCCCGTCGCCCTGGCCGGCGGCGCCGCCGCCGCCCTCTACATCCCCGTCTCCTCCAACGTCTCCGGCATCAACCTCAGCCGCGACGGACAGTTCGAAGAGGCCTTCGACTTCAGCGCCGAATACGGCTCCGCCGGCCGCCTCAAGGGCGTCATCCTCATGGGCAATGCCGACGCCATGCCCGACGACCCCCTCGACCCCGACTACAACGGCGGCCTCTCCGTCCTCAACGTCCTCGGACAGGAGGCCCTCCACCAGTTCGGCGCCTTCGTCAACTTCCGCCACGAGGGCGAGCTCCGCTCAGACCTCCTCGGCCGCGCCGACGCCCACTGGAGCTTCTTCTTCCACACCCACGGCTCCGACCTCGAAGGCAACCTCTGGACCCAGACCCCCGACCCGCGCGACTTCACCTCCGCCGCCGCCTTCGGCAGCTTCAGCCAGCTCGACGAGTACCTCATGGGCCTGCGCCTCCCACGGCAGATCACCGAACCCTACTTCCTCATCACCGACCCACAACCCCTCGACCCGCCCAACGCCTCGGCCTCCACCCCGCCCCGCCCCGACGCGCTCGTCCGTGGACAGCGCCTCGACGTCAACGTCGACATGATCATCGACGCCCACGGCCCTCGCGTCCCCTCCGCGCGCGACAGCCCCAAGATCTTCACCCACGCCTTCATCTTGCTGACCGACCCCGACCAGGACCCCTCCCGCCGCGCCGACGCCGCCGCCCGCGTCGATCGCCTCCGCCGACAGTGGGCCGCCTACTTCCACGACAAGGCCGACGGACGCGGCCGCGTCCTGACCACCCTCGACGGCCTCGACGACCTGCCCCGCTTCCGCTTCGTCACCTCCGCCGAGGGATGGACGGTCGAGGGCGCCGAGGTCGATGGCGGCGTCGACCTCGGCGCCCTCATCCTGACCCCCACCGCGACGCGCGTCCGCCTCTCCCACGACCGCCTCAAGGTCGACCCCGCGCGGCTCCGATACCTCGCCGTCGAGATCGTCATGGACGGGATCGATGACCCCTGCGCGCTCCCCGGGGCCTTCCGCATCACCACGGCGCCCTCCGGCTCCCCGGACGAGGCCCTGGCGTCCATGCCCGTGGCGCTGGCGACCGACGGCCAGACGCACACCTACACCGCTCGCCTCGACAACCTCGGCGCCCTCGACACGATCACCGGGATGAGCTTCGAACTGGAGCTACCGACCGCAGCCCTCGGCGCGGCCCGGATCGCGATCACGAACATCGAGGCCGTCACCGCGGCCAGCTTCCCCGATGTCGACCGCGACGGCGTCCTGGACGCCCTCGACAACTGCCCCGAGGTTGCCGACCCGACCCAGATCGACCGCGACGGCGACGGGACAGGCGACGCCTGCCCGGCCCGCTCGGCCGCCTGCCTCCTGACCCCACGGCCCGCGCCGGACGCCCCTGATGGCCTCTGCGACTGCGCCACCCTCGGCGCCACACCCCCCACCCCCCCGATCCGCGGCTGGCTCGCCCTGGCCCTGGCCGCCGCCCTCGTCAGCCTCGCGGCTTCCAGAGGACCTCGGGGGCGCCGGCGCGGTGGTTCGCCCATCGACCCAGCACGAAGAGCAGATCGCTGAGGCGGTTCAGGGTGATGAGCACCTCGCCGTTGAGCGTCGCGTCCTGGCTCAACAAGACGGCCAGCCGCTCGGCGCGGCGACAGACCGTCCGGGCCAGGTGCAGCTGGGCGGCTTGCGGCGCGCCGCCTGGCAGGACAAAGTGGCGCAGCGGCGACAGATCCTCCTCGCAAGCGTCGATGATGGGCTCCAGGCCCGCGGCCGATCCCGCCGGCAACCTCATGACATAGGGGCCGTCGGCCTTGTCGGGGTGGATGGGCGTCGCCAGATCCGAGCCCAGCACGAAGAGCATCTCCTGGATCCGAGCCAGTATCGCCTCCATCTCGACGTCGTCAGGGTTGGTCGCCCGCGCCACCCCCAAGACCGAGTTGAGCTCGTCGACCGTCCCGTAAGCCTCGACCCGCACGTCGGCCTTGCTCACCCGCCCCCCCCCGAAGAGGCCCGTCGTGCCGTCGTCGCCCGTCTTCGTATAGATCTTCATCTTCGCCCCCCCTCATCCTTCAGGGCCTCGTCAGCGGCGCCGAAGCCCTCCATCCCCGAGGCCGATACATGGTCCAACTGTCCGCCATGACTCAACAAATTCAGCGTCGCACCCAATCGATCGCCAGCATGACCTGGGCGGTCGCCGGGTGGAGGTTGACGGCGGCGGCCCGGATCGGCGCGAAGCCCATCGCGTCGAGGATCACCGCGTCCCTGGCCGCCGAGGCCGGCGCCGGCCCAAGGTACAAGATCTGCTCGACGCCGAGGGCGGGCAGGTCGCGCAGCTGATCGCCGCCCAGCGGCCTCCTCATCGGGTTGACCGTGGCCAGCGTCGGGCGCGGACCCACGCCCGGCCGCTGCCGCAGCTTCCGCAACACCGCGCCCGCCCTGCCCGCCCGCCCCTCGATCCCCTCGATCCCCGCGCGCCGGGCCGCCTCGACGATCGCCTCGACCGCTCTGTGATCCTCGTCGATCGCCACCACCCGCTCCACGAGCCCGGACAGGTGGAAGGTCAGCGTCCCCGTGCCGCAGCAGACGTCCAGGGCCGCGCGGTGCCCTCGACCCTGGAGGCGGCCCGTCACCCACCCGAGCAGCGCCCCGGCCGCCTCGGGCGTCGCGTGGACCCAGCTCCCGACCGGGGGCTCGACCCTCACCGAGGCCCCGCCCAAGGCCACCTCATGGATCACGGGCAGCACCGCCTCGCCGCGCAACATCTCGACCTCATCGCCCTCCACGAAGCCCAACGCCATGCCGCGCGCCTCGGCCAGCGCCCGCAAGGCCGGGGCCAGCTCCCCTCGGACCCCAGGCCCGCAGCTCAAGATCGCGAGCGCCTCGTCGCCCTGCGTCCACAGCTCGACCGCCTCGACCCCGCGCGCGGCCTCCGGGTGCCCGCCGAGCAGCTCAGCGATCTCCCCCATCAAGGCGATAAAGGCCGGCGCCTGCGCCGGACAACGCCGGATGTCGATGAGCGACCTGTCCAGCTCCAGCGACTGGAGCCCGACGCGCACCTCGCCGTCGACCTCGGAGACGCGGAAGCGGCCGCGGGCGCGGTGACCCGCGCGGCGCCCCGCGCAGACATCGTCGATGGGGAGGTCGCGGCAGCTCGCAGGGCCGTACCGTTCGAGGATCTGGCGCACCGCGTCGCGCTTCCAGGCCAGCTCGTCAACCAGGCTGATGTGCCGAAGCGCGCACCCCGAGCACCGATCGTAATGGGCGCAGCCCGGATCGACGTGCCCCGCGCTGCGCTGCCGCCACACCTCCACGACGCCCCAGGCCCGCCCCCGATGCAGCGGCCCGACCCGCGCCTCGACGACATCGCCCTTGAGCGTGTGCGGCACCGAGATGAAGCGCCCCGGCTCGATCTGGACGTAGCCTTCGCCGCCAAAGCCGGTCCCCTCGATGGTCAAGGTCTGTGTCGTCGGGTGGGTCACTGGTGACATCCTGGGTCAAACATGACCCCATTCAGCGTAATTTTTCAACCGGGAGCCTCCCCTGGTCGAATCGAGAGTCGAGGGGGAAAAGACCTTCTCCTCTCCACCAGGGCGCAGCGCGAGGGCGCGCTCCTTGATGGGCGATGTGCCGACGCTGGTCAAGGAAGACGGCGACGGACGGGTGACACCACGATTGCTCAGATCAGGGATGAGGTACCTTCCATGACGAAGCTCAACAAGAAAGATCGCGACGCTCACTCCACCACCCCCATCAAGGACGAGACGAAGGCCCACAGCCGCGACGCGCTCATCGAGACCTACCTGCCCTTGATCAACACCGTCGCCTCGGCGCTGGCCAGCAGGCTGCCGGCGTGCGTGGACGCCGAGGATCTGATCAGCGTCGGCGTCATGGGGCTGATCGACGCCATCGAGAAGTACGACCCGGCCAAGTGCGACAACTTCAAGAACTACGCCAGGATACGTATCAAGGGGGCCATGCTCGACGAGCTGCGCTCGCTCGACTGGGTGCCCCGATCCGTGCGCCAGGTCGCCACCCAGATGGACCGGAAGCGTCGGGCGCTCGAGCAGGCCGAGGGCCGCACCGTGGAGGGGAGGGAGGTGGCCGAGGCCATGGAGGTCAGCATCGACCGCTACAACCAGCTGCGCGACAGAGCGCTGGGGACGGGCATGATCGCGCTGGAGGACATCGGGCACGACACCTCGGACGAGCAGCGCTCCTTTCTGGAGTGTCTGGAGGATCCAGACGCCGTGCGTCCCGACGAGCGGACTCAGGAGAAGGAGGTGACCGCCGTGCTCAGCGAGGCGATCGCGAGCCTGCCTGAGCGCGAGCAGCTCATCGTGAGCCTCTATTACCTCGAAGGCCTGAACCTCAAGGAGATCGGGGCCGTGCTCGGCGTGACCGAGTCGAGGGTGAGCCAGATCCACAGCAAGGCGCTCAAGAACCTGCGCCAGCTCATGAAGCCCCTCGACAAGTCTTCCGTCGCGGCCTGAGCCCTCGCGCCGCTGGGATCTCCTGCGCCCCAGCTCGCGGTCCCGGGCGCTCCTCCAGGCGGGCTTCGCCTCAGCGGCTCAAGCGGGATCGGGGGCGAGCCGCGCGCGGGCGCGGGCCAGCGCGGGCGCGGCGGGGAAGCGGGCCGCTGCGCGCTCAAGGTGGCGGGCCGCCTCGCCTGAGCCCCGGACCCTGAGCAGCGCCTCGAAGATTAAAAGATCATAGATTACAAGGTCTTGCGTTTCTATCGTGGGCAGCGTCTTGAGCATCGCCTCGCAGAAGGCGTCGTCGCCGGCCTCCAGGCGTTCGAGGGCGATGTCGGTGAGGATCAGGCGAGGGGCCTCAAAGGCAGGGTCATGCCGGAGGGCCTGGGTGAGCGCCTGGAGGATGGGCAGGAGGCGATCGGGGGTGGGGTCCGCGTCGAGCCTTCGCAGCTTGTCGGTGGCGGCGGCGAGGGCTTCGAAGGCGGGGGTGGAGCGCGTCCCGAGGGAGCGGGCGGCCTGGGCGCTGGCGTCGCTCCGGGCGAGGGCCCCGAGGGGTTGGAGGCCCCAGGCGATGTCGCCGATCAGCTCGGCGAGGATCGCGGGGAGGTCGTCGAGGTCGCCGGTGGCGGCGCGGCACGCCCACAGGTTCGGCGTGACCACCTCCCAGAGGTTGAGGGCCAGGGCGACGTGCTGTCGGTCCAGGCCGAGGCGGCCGGTCAGCGCCACCTGGCACCCTCGCTCCAGGGTCAGGCGCCGCAGGAGGCCGTCCATCGGCAGCGTGTTGTAGAGGATGAAGCGGACGCGGTCGGCAGCGGGGGGATTTTGCGCGTCGGCCTCGGGGTCGTCGATCAGGTTGGGGTCGAGGGGTCGGGCCGGCGGCCGGGCGAGGTGGATGGGCCGGGCGAGGACGCCGGGGAAGGAGGACAGGGCGTCGGCGATCGCGTCGGTGATGTGGCGGCGCAGGGCGCCAGGGACGACGCTGCCGGCGCCGACCCCGAGGTCGAAGACGGCGATCATCTGCGGGTCGGCGGGCCGCTGGGCGGTGTCCCTGCTCATGGCTTCTCCGGGCGCAGGCGCCGCATGGCGCCTTCTTCCATTCGTCGTGTGATGGTGTAGAACATCCTGAGCCGAGACACCAACCCGACGAGCCAGGAGGGAGCGAGATGATCGAGGAGAAGGGCGCCCCGACACCTGAGGGGGCGATGATCGAGGCCAAGGCGCCAGAAGATCGGGCGCAGATGCGCCGAGCCATCGTCTACAGCGTCCTGGGGGGCCTCTGTCCGCTGATCCCGGTGCCCTTCGTCGACGACGTCGTGTTGACCCACCTCAACCGCCGCTACGTCCGTGGGATCTTCCGCGACGGGTCGCGGGGCATCAGCGACGCGCAGCTCAAGGCTCTGGTGGATGGGCCTTCGAAGGGCGCGCTGGGCTGTCTGGTGAACTTCGTCCTCTATCCGATCAAGAAGATCTTCAAGAAGATCTTCTTCTTCCTGTCGATCAAGGACTGCGTGGACGTGGCCTCGCGGCTCTTTCACCAGGGGGTGTTGCTGAGACAGGCGATCGAGGGGGGGCACCTTGGGGCCGGGGCTGGCGCGGTGAGCGACGAGGCGTTGGAGCGCGTGCGGGAGGCCATGGGCGCGACGATGGAGGAGGTCGACACGCGGCCGATCAACCAGCTCCTCGGCCGCCTGTTCACCGGCGGGCGGCTCTGGACCCGTCGCGCGGCCCGGATGGTGTGGGGGCGCGTTCGAGAGGCTCGACGATCGAGCGAGGCCTCTTCGGGCGAGGCCCTTGACGTGTCCGACGTGGCGGAGAGCGCGGAGCTGTCGAAGGCGGTCGAGGCCTTCGAGCGGGCGGTCTGGACCGAGTCGGACTACCTTGAGGCCCTGGCGAGGCACTTCGAGCGCAAGATCGCGGGGGGCGCGCGCCCTGATCAAGAATCGAGCGCGGGCGATCCCGTCGAGCCCTGATCGCGCTCGCTTCTGGGGTGCGGGCGACCCTAAGTCGCCTGCTGTGAGGCCCGCCGAGCGCGGGGTATCCAGGATCGGCGGTCAGCGGGCGATCTGGGATCGGCCGCCCGCGGGCGATCCTGGATCGGCGGCCAACGGGCGATCGAGGATCGGTTGCCAGCGGGCGATCTGGGATCGGAGGTCAACGGGCGATCTGGGATCGGCCGCCAGCGGGCGATCGCGGATCGGCTGCCAGCGGGCGATCGCGGATCGGTCGCCGACAGGGTGGCGGTCGACGCGGGGCGCTCTGCCCTGCAGGACGGATCAGATGAGCTCTTCCTCGTCCTCGATGACGAGATCGTCCACGACGATCTCGCCCACGAGGATGTCGCTGCCGTCGAGGCTGCCGAGCAGCTCGCGCTCTTCGTCGGCCACGGGGTTGCCGTCGAGATCGACCATGGCAAAGACCTCGTCGAGGTTGTCGACGGAGTCGATGTTGATCTCCTCGACGGCCAGGGCGTCGAGATCGCCCTCGATCTGGGCCATGGAGGGAGAGGGGGCGGCGGGCGCTGGAGCCGGGGGAGGTGCCGGGGCGAGCGCGTCGGAGGACTTGGAGACCTCCTGGAGCTCTTCAAGAGAGCTCTGCGCGATGTCCTGGGTGATGGCGTCCGGCGGTCGGAGGTCGATCTCAAGGAGCGCGGCCTCGCCGGCGTCCAGGCCGTTGGTCAGCTCCTCGATGAGCGCGTCGGCCATCTCCTCCGAGTTGGAGAGGTTCAAGGCTTCGTCGGCGACCTCGGATTCTTGAGAGAGCGGTTCGAAGTCGTCGATGTCGATGTCGATGTCGTCGGCTGCGTGGCCGGCGTTGGCTGTGTCGACGACGTCGTCGGGGAGCGAGATCTCAGGGATGTCGGTGTAGTCCGGCCGGGAGGGGAGCGCGGTGACGCTGCGGGTGGCCCCCAGAGTCTCCCTCGACGCGGTCATCAGGTCCGCGAGCTTCTCAAAGGCCTCTGCGGCGCGCTTGAGCCGATTCTCGAGGGCGTCCGTGTAGTTGACGGCGGCGTTGAGGTTGAAGATCGCCTTGGAGTGAGCGTCGTTGAGGTCGCTCAAGGTCGTCTCGAGGGCGGCCCTTTGAGCGTCGTTGCTGGCCTTGGCTTGCGCCAGCTTCCGTTCGGCGGCTTCCGCCCTGGCCCTCTCAGCCTCCCCGGCCTTGGAGAGCTCATCGACCCGCGCCGCCGCGTTTCGGTGGACGCTCTGGAGAGCATTGAGCTCCCCTGAGATGCGGAAGACCTCGGCCTCGAAGGAGTCTCTCTCCTCCTTGTGTCGCTGGAAGTCGTTCCCCTTGAGATCCAGCGCGCGTTGGATCTCCTCGGCGCGCGCTTTGGCGTCCTTGAGTTCGCCTTCGAGGCGGTCGCGATCGGCGTTGATCTCGTCGAGTTGCTGCTTGAGCGCGGTCTTGACGGTGGCGTCTCGGGAGGCGGCCCCCCTGAGGGCTTCGAGCTGGGCGTTTGCGGCGTCGAGGTCGGTCGAGCCGGCAGCGAGCCGCCCGGAGAGATCGTCGAGCTGGGCCTTCGTGTCG